>OFGA01000104.1_pt1 | contig 72316 bp, 89 predicted proteins | sample 1521471 | NCBI WGS metagenome assembly OFGA01 (sample SAMEA3504086, study PRJEB24116) | mouse gut metagenome | biome: mouse gut; feature: mouse-associated habitat; material: faeces | place: Denmark | collected 2011 | reverse complement strand
GATGGTGGCCCCCTCCGCCCGGGTGGTGTTGTTCCGGGGCAGGAAGGTGCCGTCGGTGTTACCCGCCATCATCCTGGCCTCATAGGCCCACTCCACCGCGGGGAGGGCCCAGTCGGACACCGCCTCCCGGTCGGTGTAGGGGGCCTGGCCGGCGGGCTGCTGCTGCGCCCGGTTGGTCCAGAGGAGAACGGCAATCTCCTCCCGGGTGATGGAGCTCTCCGGCCGGAAGGTGCCGTCCTCATAGCCGCTGACCACGCCGTTCTGCCGTGCCCAGGTAACCGCTTTGGCGTACCACGCGCCGGGGGCTACGTCGGAGAAACCGCTGCTGCCCGTTACCGCCGGACTCCCGGCCAGATTGTAGAGAATCTGGGCCAGCTGTGCCCGGGACAGCCTGTCGTTCGGCCCGAACAGACCGTTGGAGTAGCCGGTCATCAGCCCACCTTCCAGGCAGTAGTGGACGCCGTCGTGATACCACGCTTTGGGACTGGCATCGGTGTAGGGCCAGATGGGGCAGTTCTGGTCTCTAAGACAGCTGGATACTCCAGTGGGAACCGGCTTGAAGGTAACTGTGATGGTAACCTTTCCTTTGGGCTGGGTAAAGGTGAAGGTTCCGTCGCCATTGTCCACCACAGTCACCGGTTTGCCGTTCTGGTCGGTAACGGTGACGCTGTCCGTCTGATAGCCCTTGTCAGGGGTGACGGTGATGGTTACTTTGTCGCCCTGCTCGGGGTCCCGGGGCCGGACTGTTACCGTGCCATGGTCAGGCTGCTCCATAATGGGTCTATAGGTGGGTTCGCTGCTGCCCGAACCGGAGGAGCCGCCGCTGGAAGGCGGTGTGGGCGGCGTCGGTTTATCGGGATTATCCGGATTGTCCGGGTTATCAGGGTTGTCCGGGTTATCCGGATTGTCTGGGTTATCGGGGTTGTCAGGGTTATCCGGATCATCCGGACCGGGCTGAGCCGTGTCCTTAAACTGCGCCTCCAGGACCACATTCCCGGCGGGCATGGTAAAGTCTGTGCGTCCGCTGCCGGGACTGGTCAAAGTCACCCCGCCGGAAATGACCTTCCAGCCGGTAAACTGCTTTCCGCTGGGAGCCACTGCGGTAATCACCACAGTCTCTCCCGCCTGATAGGTTCCGCTGCCGTTGCCGCCGGTGACGGTCAGACGGTAGACTTCCGGATCAGAAACTCCGGGGTCTTCCGTGTGTCCCACGGCGTAGGTGGAGAACTTCTGGGCGTAAATGTGGATCAGTCCGCCGGATACGTCCAGCCGGAACGTGCCTTCCTGGTTGCTTCCCTCGGTCAGAACCTCCGCTGCGCCGTCGTGGCAGCGGTAGACCGTGATGTTCTTCTTTCCGGAGAAGTCGTAGGGAATTACAATTTCAATCAGGCGGTTTGTTCTGGTAATCTGCTCGGTGGTGGTATCCGCCTCCGAAATGACCTCTTTTTTCACCGCGATGCTCAGGAACTCCAGTGTCTGCCCAGCGGCTTCGGTGGTCTGCCGGATGGCGGACTGTTCCGCGCTCTGGGTCTCGTTCTCCTTCTCAACGGTCATGGTCACCGTGACGGTAGCGCCGGTCTCCTTCCGCTCCTCGGCCTCTTCTTCCAGACCGCCCACCACAACTCCGGTTACCTGAACGCTGTCCTCTGCGCCGACATTGGTATCCCGGATCTCCAGGATCGAGTTCACGTTTTCGCCGGGCATGGTCAGATTCTGTTCGGTGGCGTTTAGGTGATAGTTTTGGACGGTAAAGGGCCTTTACCGTCCAAACGGGGATGCTCCCCGTTTGGAATACCACTCCGCTATGATCTATGTCCTCCTTCCGTGCCGTCCGAGTTTTGTTTCCCCCCTCCAAAATATACTGATAGGACTATATTAAAAAAGGGAAACTCCTGCACAAATTTTCCGCGAAATGATGTGTTTTCTGCGTGAATTGACATTTGCACTGGGGATAAATTGTGTTATGATATAAAATGTCTATTGTTCTGTATATCGAAGGAGGAACTTTCGTGGATGCTATATATTGTCTGCGGTATGTCGAAGCCGCTGTCCCACCCCTGGTCTTTCTTCTGAGCCTGTGGTTCCTTCTGGAGTCCAAATACTCCTCGTGTGTTACCCAGTGGGCAGCACTGGGCTTTCTGGCGGTGGAGTGCGGGGTCCAGCTGGCGCTGTTCTCCTGGGAGCGCAGCTTGGAATTGACAGCCACCCTTCTTCCAATTTCCCTCTATCTGCCCGCCATCCTGTGCCTGCATCTGCTGTCCAAAAACCACTTTTTCTCTACTGCCCTGGTCTGGATGCTGGCTCTGCTGTGCAGTCAGCTGCTGGCCGCCCTGCGGAAGCTGCTGATCCACTTTGCCATTGGTCCGGCAATGGAGTGGCTTTGCGCCTTGAGTCTTCTGGCGGCAGCGGGTTTTATCCTGCTGCTGGTACACCGCTTCCTATGCAAGCCCTTTCGCGCTTACGCCCGGGAACAAACCAGCGGCTGGGCTCCCCTTCTCTTTCTGCCCACGATGCTGCTGATCCTCCACTCCTATTTTCTGTCCAGCACCACCGACCCCACTGTGGCGCTCCTTCTGCTGTTCACCGCTCTGTCCGCTTTCTTGGTGCTGTCCAGGCTCATCGCCTCCCTGGCGGCTGAGCGCCGGTCCAGGGAGGCCCGGCAGCAGATGGAAGCCCTGCGCCGGGACTATGAGCTGCTGCGCAAGAAACTGGAACTGGGCCGGAGCTACCGCCACGATATGCGCCACCACATCAACGTCCTATCCACCCTGCTCCAGCAGGGGGACGCGGAGAACGCCCAACACTATGTAAACCAGTGGCAAAGCCAGCTCGCCGGGGCGGAGGCGGAGACCTGGTGCCGGAATGCTGCGGTCAATGCCGTTCTCTCCGTCTACCTGACCCATGCGAGGGAGTCCGGCTGCACCCTGGATACAAAAATCTTCCTGCCAGGGGAAATGCCCTTTGAGGAGATGGACTTATGTGTGGTGCTGGCCAATGCCCTGGAAAACGCCATTTATGCCTGCGAGAAGCTGCCTGAGGGAGCCCCCCGGCAGCTCCGTATCTCCGCCTCCCTCGCCAGCGGGCGGAGTCTGGCGGTCAGCGTGGAGAACTCCTGCTCCGAGCATTTGGAGTTTGACGGAAACGGATTCCCCATCGTCCCCTACCGGGAGGGACATGGTCAAGGTCTGCGGAGTATTGCGGCTGTGGCGGAAAAATATCATGGGATGTTTCAATGCGTTTGTGAGGACGGAGTTTTCACCCTGCGGGTGGTTTTGCTGGACACCGCCAGCCAGCCCCAGACCCCTTCGAGGACCGGAGAAGTGCTTCTGGCCGGACTGCTGTTTTGTTTCCTAATCAACGCCACGCCCACGCTGGCTCAGGCGCTGGAGTCCATTCCCGTTTTGGGTTCGGTGGTGCGGGTTGTGGACCTGCGCACCTACACCTGGAACTGGGGCGGTACCGGTGAAACGGTCCAGACCCCAGTACTGGAGGGCGACCCTGGCGCGGTGGACGCCCTGGATGCTGAAATGGAAGAACTGATCCAGGAGATGAAGGAGCAGTTCCGCTGGTATGCCGCCCGAAAGTATCAGGGCTATGCGGCAGAGGACATCTCCTATGAGGTAATCCGGGACGACAGCGCCCTGTTTACTCTCTGCTTCCACACGGTCATCAACATGGGCGGATCGGTAGACTACAGCCGGTATCTCACCCTGGACAAGGAGACTGGCAAGGTGCTGGAGCTGCCCGATCTCTTCCAGCTGGAGGCCAACTATGTGTTCCCCATCAGCCGGGAGATCAGGGCCCAAATGGAGGAGCAGAACAACGCTGGAAAGGCTGCTTTTTTCCTCCCCGGCGGGATCTGGTCCGATGAGGAGTGTTTCAAGTCCATTGCCATTGACCAGAACTTCTATATCAACGATGAAAATCAGCTTGTGATTGTCTTTGACGAGTATGAGGTGGCCCCCGGCAGTATGGGTACGCCGGAATTCGTCATCCCCACCGAACTGCTGAATGGTCTGCTGGCGCAGCCGTCTGTTTTACGATGAGGAGGTTTAGAGTTTGCTGACACTTTGCATCTGCGACGACAGTCCAGAGGACACCACGCAGATCCGTGCCCTGGCGGACCGTTTTGTTCAGGAACACCCGGAACTCGGCCTGCGCACGGAATTCTTTTCCTCCCCCTTTGATCTGCTGGAGCATCTGGATGAAAAGGGCGGCTTCGATCTCTACCTGCTGGACATACTCATGCCCCACATGAAGGGAATTGAACTGGCCCGGCGGATCCGGGAACGGGGAGAGCCGGCAGAGCTCATCTTCCTCACGATCTCCCGGGAATACGCCCTGGATGCCTTTGAGGTGGATGCCTCCGGCTATCTGGTTAAACCCGTGGGATGGGAAAAATTTCAGCGGGCGCTGGTGGCCTCCGTCCACCGGCTGGGCGGAGCCGAAGTGCCTTCCTTCCTGCTCAGGACCAAAGCTGGACTGAGAAAGATTCTGTTTCGGGAGCTGGTGATGGTGGAGAGCTTCGACCATGACCGGGTCTGCACGCTGTCGGACCACTCCAAAGCGGTCACCGCCGATACGCTCTCCTCCCTTATGGAGCGGCTCTCCTTCGATCATCGCTTTTTCTCCCCCCACCGGGCCTATATCATCAATCTGGAACATATCACCGCCCTCAACGGCCCCAGTGTAACTCTGTCCACGGGCCGGTGCGTGCCGGTGTCCCGCCCAAAACTTGCCGCTCTGAAAAAAGCCTATATGGATTTTCTCTTTTTAACAAACTGCCGCTTATAGTCCATGCGGCTGAACGGAATCAATACAAGCCGCCCTCGGCCCGCAGGATTTCTTCCGTAGCAGGCTGAGCGCGGCTGAGTTTTTCCTTTTGGAATCAGTCCTCGACTTCGTGGCAGAAGTGTGCTATACTGAGAAAAAGCATATGGATATGGAGTGTAAAAACAATGACAAAAATATTTTTTGTCTGCCATGGTAATCTATGCCGCTAGGATGGGGGCAGCGATTCGGGAAAACCGGGCGGACCTCTTGCCAGAGCCGGATTTTTGTGTTATGATGCGAGCGTATCCATGAATTTTTACCTTTCAAAGGAGGTCATTCCCGTGCCCGAGGGCCATATATGGCTGATGCTTTTTTCGGTCAGCCTGAGTGTAAACATTGTCCAGCTGTTGTGGCGCCCCATTTTAAGACTTCTGCACCGCAAGGAGCAGGTGTCTGAGGACAACATCATGGCGATTGTAGAGGAGGGAGAAGAGTCCGGCGCCATCCAGACCAACGAGAAAGAATTCATCGAAAACGTTCTGGACTTTGACAACATTACCGCCCGGGATGTGATGATTCACCGCACCGACATGGTCACCCTCCCGGCCAGTGCGGAGGAGGAATCCATACTGGACACCATCCGGCAGTCCGGTCTGTCCCGCTTCCCGGTGTACGGGGATGATGTCGATGATGTTTTGGGGGTGTTGTCCACCCGAGACTACCTTCTTAATTTTCATCAGCCGTCGCCTCTGCCGCTGAAGGAGCTGCTCCGTCCCGCCTACTTTGTCCCGGAGACGGTATCCGCCGACGTATTGTTTCGGGACATGCAGGGCAAAAAGACCCACATGGCCATGGTAGTGGACGAGTATGGCGGAACCAGCGGGCTGGTCACTCTGGAAGATTTGCTGGAAGAGCTGGTGGGCAACATCTATGACGAGTTTGATCCCCAGGAGGAACTGGAGATTATTCAGCTGGACAAGGCCCGCTGGCGGGTGTCCGGTTCTGCGGACCTGGACGAATTGGCGGAGGCGATGGAGTTTGCGCTTCCGGAGGACGAGGAGCGGGACTATGATACGCTGGGCGGTCTGGTCTTTTCCAAGCTGTCCGTTATCCCTGAGGACGGGAGCCGTCCGGTGGTGGAGGGACTGGGGCTGCGCATTCAGGTGGAAGAGCTGTGCGACCGCCGGGTGGAGTGGGCTCTGGTGGAAAAGCTGCCCCCCGAATCGGAGCAGGAAACGGAATAAGTACATGAAAGAATCCCGCCGGTTTTATCCGGCGGGATTTTTCAGCGAACTTCAATTGCGCTTACCGGACAGCTGTCCGCCGCGGCTTGAACTTGGTCTGCCAAGTCGGGGCCGACCTCTGGGGAATAGGCGGCCGCGGTGCCGCCGTCGGTGATAAAAAATTCGTTGGGGCAGGTACTGGCGCAAAGGCCGCAGCCAATACAGCTGCCGTTGACATGGACCTGCATGAGGGATACCTCCTTACATAAAGCGGTGCTCCCCTAGTATGTCCACGCTGGAAGGACCTATACCGGCAGGCTCCTTTCCATACCAGCTGTGCCTGCCCGTTATTCTGGGACCGGACGGCATCCCTGGGTATTATTTCCAGAACCGTGCTTAAATCAGACCGGTTTTCACGAAAACACCAGGGAAACAGAGGAAAATTTTGTCGAAATTTCTTGACATATGGTGGAAATGGTACACAATAGAAACATCTTTAGCTGCCACCCTCTTCTAAACGCCGTTATTTCAATAGTTTGAGCAGTAGACAGAAGTGGATAAAAGTGTTGAAATGTAGATAACTCATATATTGTTCCTGTATTATTCCTATACAGCTACTCCTACATTCTCGAACGGAGGATTTGCTATGCAAGAAACCTTATATTTATGCGATGGCAATGTCGAAACGTGCTCGAAAACCGGTTGCTACAAAAGAGGATTCGAGTGCCGACACACTACGGATGTCGCTCATGCGATAAACCCGGAGGGCAGTCGCAGGTTTGTGCCTGACGACCAAGGGAACCTTTGGGAGACTGACGCCTAAAAAGCGTCTTGAAGCGGAAGGAAAAGCGAACCGCCCGGTACTGCGAATACCGAGCGGCTGCTGTGGAATTACTTTTGCCCACTGTAAAAAGTCGAGTATGGAATACGCTCTTTCTTGTGGATTGCGAGAGCGTGAAACCAAAAATCGGGCAACTCTCACTCTGTCTTTTGGCTTGTAAAAGCGGTCGTACGGAATGTACTGCTTCGATGCCACAATTCCACCTCCTTCCATTTCAAGATGCTTTTTAAGCTGTTCATCTCGGCAGAATTATAGCATTGGCTGTGGAACAGCGCAAGCCATACACGCTATTTTATTTTTTCGATTTCTGTTTTCAGCCACTCAAATTCTCGCTGGGTGTAAACTTTTTCAGTGATGTCCGAAATCTTGTGGCCGACCATATACTTGATGGCATACTCGTCAACGCCGGCCTTTTTAGCAGCCGTGACAAAATGCTTTCTGCCATCGTGCGGACGGTGCTCTGGATTTAGCTTCAGCTCGTCCCGAACCATGCCGAAACCTTTTTGGTATCGCTGGTACGTCATCATCGTGGGCTTACCGCTCCGGCCATCCGTACAGTTGAAGAGGTACTTGCTGCCGATAGACAGGGCCTCTTTATATTTTCGTTCAACGAGGGGACGTATCTTTGAATGGATGGGGACGACCCGGTCCATGCCGGCGTCAGTTTTCATACCACCTTGGAACGTCCAGTTTTCGAGGTCTACGTTCTCCAGTTCCAGCAGACCAAGTTCCTGAGGACGCCAGCCTGAGTAGCACTGGATCAGCATGACATCTACAAACCGTTTGTCGTCAACATGGGCCCAGAGTCGCCTCATCTCGTCTTCGCTGAATGGGATGTGCTCTTGCTTTACGGTCTGGATCTCTTTGATGGTCTCTTCGGTAAGGTTGAATGTGCGAGAATAGTTCCGGTCGACCAGTTCGTACTCAAGGGCATAGTCGAGCATGAGGTTAAACAGGGATTTGATTTTGTTCTTCATGGAGGCGCTGGGGTGCTGCTCTTTGCCTCTGACGGTGGCCGTCCCCTCTTCCATACAGCCCTTTATATGACGGGCACGAACATCCATAACCCGCATACCATAGACTGCGGAGCAGTAGGCCCAGGCCGATTCAACGCCACGAACACTGCCCTCTGCCTTCAAGGTCTTAAAATACTCCTCTGACCATTTGTCATAGAGCTCTTTCACTGTGATAGACGGCTCCAGGTCATATGGGTTCTTGTTATATTCTACGAGGGCCGCATACGCATCATTGTAAGTTGGAAAATACGACTCCGGCTTAAGGGGTTTGCAAATAGGCTTTCCATCTTGGGTCTTTCCGACCGTAACCATCGCCCGAAAGGGATTACGAAGGTTACGGTTTTTTATTTCGCTGATCTGACCGAAGCCGTTGGGGAGGCGTCTTCGTTTGTTGTTTTTCGCACGAGGCTTTCGTTTGACGGTTGGCTTCATAGGGTAACCGCAGTGTGGACAGGCTGGAGCCTTATCACTGACTTGCAGCTCGCACTCGGGGCATTTGATGAGCATGATCGACACCTCCGCAGAAATTGCAAACGGTATTATGGAGGAGGTAAACTTACTTTAGAAAGGACTTTATGAAAGGTGACTACGAAAGGCGATTTTACCTCTTCCTTTTTCTTTTTGGGACTTGCACTGCCCGTAATGATCATATATCATAGTGTAGGAGTTTGTCAAGCTATTCCTACACAAAATTTTTAATTTAGATTAGACACGCTCCTAACTTAGATTAGCGGAGGCCAAGATATGGTTAGCGTAGATGTGTCTGTTTGCCCTAAATGCGGTGGGGCTTTGAAGTATTACGGAATGGTGCCACGAATTGTACGGACGAAGAACCGGACTACTTCCTGGGTCAAGATACGACGGCTTCGATGCTCTGAGTGCGGTGCCTTTCACAGGGAGCTGCCCGAACTGGTATTCCCGCACAAGCAATACGAGGCCGAGGTTATCCTTGGCGTTCTGGAGGGATTTATCACCTGTGAGACGCTTGGGTTCGAGGACTACCCCTGTGAGCTAACGATGGAAAACTGGAAATCGCAGGAACCGCAACTCCTTTTATGGAGGAATCCATATTTGAAAGGAGAAACAGAACATGAAACTTATACCTGTGGAGGCCGTACCTAAGCGGCGGGGCAGGCATCACCTGCAAGATCTCATTGAGGAATTTGTGAAGAGTGACGACAAAGTCGTGAAAATCGACTTTAGCGATCATGACTACAAGTCTGCAAAGGTCTGCCGGTCGTGCCTGGGCGTCGCCGCGAAGCAATCCGGCCACCCCATCAAGGTGTCGCTTCGTGAAGGCATTGTTTACCTGAGCAAAATGTGATTCATGAGGACGGAGCCCTGAAACAGGGGCTCTTTCCTTTTTGACCGAGTTCTTTTTAACAAAAAGTGGCTGCTAACTTAGAATAGCCGTCGAAAGGAGGTAAGCGCCAATGAGTGAAGAAAACTTCCCCTCTGGTTCAGTTCCGGTTGCTGTTGCGGCCCGTGTGTACGGCAAAGACGCCTCGTGGGTTCGGGCAGGAATTGTGTCTGGATGGCTTCCGATTGGCAAGGCCACTCGCGGCGGAAAACTGGTGACCAGCATTGAAGAGATGGATTCGAGGTTGGGGCGTATCAACTTCTACATCTCTCCCAAGAAACTCTACGAAGAGACAGGATATTTGTGGAAAGGAGAAAGACGGTAATGGGAACTGCGATACGCCCTGAAATCTCAGGCAAGAACAAATACTGGATCGAACGCCACCGGTATTACGAACTCAAGCATTTCTGTCTCCAATACCCCATCTGGAAACAGGCTCATGCGGCATTGGACAGTTTGAGCAAACGTCCGGCCGATCTGGCGATCTTTGTTCGCAGCGGTCAGATCCACGGCGACCCGACTGCCAGGTGTGCGGAGTCGAGACTGTTCTTCAGCGACCGCATGAAGTTGGTAGAGCAGGCAGCCATCGGCGCCGACCCTGAAATCTACACTTATATTTTGCGGGCCGTAACGGAGGGGCTTTCCTACGACACCCTGAAAATGCAGCATGGTATCCCCTGCTGTCGGGATGTCTACTACGACCGGTACAGACGCTTTTTCTGGCTGCTGGATAAGACGAGGGATTAAACAGATTATGGACGGAGGCCTGTAGCAGGGCCTCTTTCCTTTTATATTTTCCAGCACGCAGGTGACCAGAAAACATGCTACATTGGTATCTGAAAAATTCCCTGGGTTGAAAAATCTGAAAATCATTTTGGAGGTATGATTATGGAACTCGCTATTGGTATTGTCATCGGTGTTCTCCTCGGTATCGTGCTGTCCCGCCGGCGGTCTTTGGGCAATCTTCGCGTGGATCGCTCCGACCCCACCAGTGAGCCGCTGCTGTTTTTGGAGCTGGGTACGGACGTCCGTACCATCATGCGTAAAAAGCAGGTCGTGTTCAAAGTTCGGGTCGAAGACTTCCTCCCGCACGAATAGCAGTGGCTATTATGGAGCCAACTCAAAACTGAAAGGAGAAATGCAAAATGGCAGAAATCAAGAGTTTGCTGGACGAGGTAATCGAAGCGGAGATCGCTTACGTAGGTTCCCTCTCGCCCGAAGACGAAAAGAAGTCAAAGGCAATCCAACATCTCGCAGACCTGCACAAGCTCCGTATCGACGAGATCAAGGCCAAGACCGATGCTGACGAGAAGCGTCTTCGTCGGGCTATGGACAGCAAGCAGCATCGCGCTGAGCTCACTCTGAAAGAGCGTCAGGCCGATGGCGATGAGGCTGCCCGTGCCAACGAAGAGCAGTTCAAGCAGCATCAGCTCAACGACCAGGTTCTCGACCGGTACGTGAAGATTGGTGTAGCGACTGCGGAACTGGTGTTGCCGCTGGTGTTCTACGGCGTCTGGATGAAGAGGGGCCTCAAGTTTGAGGAAACCGGAACGTTTACGTCCCAGACATTCAAGAATCTGTTCAACCGTTTTAAGCCTACGCGGAAGAGTTAAGGCTACACAAGCGTTGAGGTCGTGTGAAAAACACGGTCTCTTCGCTTTTTTCGTCGATTTTGCAGGGCACTTTATGGAAAGGAGATGACAAAGAGCTCTTTATATCTCTCGACTTAATGCCGGAAGTGCTGTATAATACATACGGTTGCTTCCAGATTAACAGGAGGTAATGAAAGTGCGCAGAAAGGAAAATAGGGTTATCAAACCGGCAGGTAGCGAATTGATGGACTACTTGAACAAAGGATACGCAATCTGCAATAAGTGCGGAGCGGTCATGGATCGCAAAGAAGATCCCGAAGGCGGATGTGATATTTACACCTGCCCGTCCTGCGGATGGGAAATTGATGAGATGGACTATGAGTACGAGGATGGAGATGAAATGGAACTCGTACTTGACGAAAGAGGTAAGGACTGCCTGATCTTCAAGAACGACATGCCACCCGCTGGATGCAGAGCGTGCGGAGGCCCGTATCCCTACTGCAAAACATCTTGCAAGATGTTCGACGACTGAAGCATTATCAACGCGGAGGAAGAGTCCCAACCGGGGCTTTTCCTCTTTTTTTGTTTGGAGGCCGCCATGCGATACCACTACGAAAAGCCAGAAATTTATCTGTCGATGTACGGAAAACGTTATATTTGCAATCATCCGGTGTATGACAGTTGCACCTTGTTCCAGATTGGCGAAGAGGGTTTGGCTGTGATACAGCAACGATATGACCCGGATACGAAAAGTACATTTTGGACAGAGGTGGATGCCTGGCTGACCGATGACTTATATTTGCATCCTCGATTTAAGGAATTTTTTGATAGGCGGGCTGGAGCTTGTACGAACGGGCTCTGGCCCACTGTTACAATCAGGCAGATTATGTGGGCGCTGAAGATGAAGCCACTTCCAAAGGAGCGCTGGGAAACGGTGTTTGACAGACGTGAGATTTAGCGCCAAATCCGCAGCCCCTATTATGGATACCAATACCTATTGAAAGGGGTTTAAGGAGTATGGACGAGATGAAAATTGAATCGAAATTCATGACTGGAATTGCATCGAGGTTCATCAAGAAAGCTGTGTGTAACAAGCTGGGCTGTGATATGGATATTCAGCTCAACGGGTTTCGCACGACGGTTCTGGATGACAAGACGCACGTTCACTTGGACATCGATTTGGAACTCACCAAGGACGGACTCAACAAACTAATGAAGAGCATTGGTCTCTGAGGGCAAGGCCGCATAACAGCGGCTTTTGCTCTTTTCGCAGATTTTGCAAACCGTATTATGGAGAGACAGTTAGCTCAGTGGTAGAGCGCCTCATGCCAGAGGAAGTCATCGGTTCGAGTCCGATACTGCTTCTCTAACTTTTTGAGCCAATTCGACGGCTCTTGAATTTTTACAGAAAGGAGAAGCCATGGATATCGAGACTTTTAATATGATCTTGGATGACGCATTCGTTATGGATATTTGGCTCCCGTCACCTCGGTCAAAGGAGTTTCAAAGACTTAGTCTTGACAAATGGGCATTCAATGAAATAAAAGAATACGTTTCGATGGGTCTATACCCATATAATGGTGGCATAGTGAAAGAGTATTGCGCGATTGTCAACAATTTCATGTTAAAAATGTCGCGATATTCCGAAAAAGAATCAAACGTAAGAGCCTGTCAAATATTTACAACTGCCTACAAAGCGGCCGCAAACGTTTTAGACTTGCTTCATGGCATGATGTAAAAATGAAAGGAGAACGCGCAATGAAACCCAAGTTAAGTCAAACGGTTGGACGAACTTTGAAAAAGGCTTCGCCGACCATCTTGACGTGCATAGGAGCCGTCGGTGTTGTAGCAACCGCGGTCTTGGCCGTCAAGGCAACCCCCAAAGCCCTTGAGATGGTGAGGGCTGACAGCAGGAAGAACCATGACGGAGATCCGTACGCCGCGACCAAAGTGGAGGTGGTCAAGTCGTGTTGGAAATGCTACGTTCCCGCCGTGGCCACCGGTGCCGCCACCGTCATCTGCATCTTTGGGGCCAACACGTTGAACCGGAGGCAACAGGCATCCCTTGCCAGCGCCTATGCCCTTGTCAGCCGGCAGTACAACGACTACAAACGAAAGCTCAAAGAGCTATACGGCGAAGAGGCACACAAGAAGGTCACGGAGGCTCTGGCTGTGGAGCAGGTGGACAAGGACCACTTCATCTCAGCACCAGGACTCGTCGGAAGCCCCTCTCTCGATTTCGAGGATGCAAACGAAGAGGAACGGCTTTTCTACGATCCCATTTCCAAGAGATATTTCCAGTCGACCATCAGTAAGGTGCTTCAAGCAGAATACCATCTCAACCGCAACTTCGCCCTCGGAGGCGGCTTCATCACCCTAAATGACTTTTACACTTTCCTCGGTATCGAGAAAATTCCAGAGGGCGATGCCATTGGCCGGATGGTTTCGGACGGTCTCTACTGGGTCGACTTCAACCACAGCAAAGCCATGGTGGACGACGGTCTGAACGGGGAAATCGAGTGCTACATCATCGATGTCGATTTTCCCCCGGTGACCGAAGAGGAATACGACCCCTATCTGTAACCCATCCGCAGAAACAGCAAGCACCTTTATGGAAAGGAGGTTACGCTTTATGGAGCAGAAAACTTTGTTTAAGCTGATGTCCCTTGTTGGCCTGGCCCTTGGCGGACTTGGAACACTGTTGTCCACCTGGGCTGACAGCAAGGAGCAGGAAGCAATCATCGAGGAAAAAGTCAATGAAGCGCTCGCCGCCCGTGAAAGCGAGGAAGAAGTTGAGGAGCCCTGACAGGGGCTCTTCGCTTTTGGAGGAATGTTCGATGAATGATATTGTAATTCAGGCTCTCACCGAATACCTAATCGAAACTCCGGAACCGGATGCTTTTTGGTGGCCGGAGCACTGGTTCGTGGAGGTCTCGACTTCGAGGTGGATTGCCGGGGAGCTTATCAACGCAATTTTAGATCATCCCATGACTCCAGCCGAAGACACGATGGAAGAACTGGCCATTAAGATGACGGCTTATCACGCTGATTCGGACGGCACCAATGCGGAGCGGATATTCTCAATCGCCGAGAGGTGTTTATGGGAATGGCTCGAACTATTCAGAGAGGAGAACATATTTTCATGAAGAAAAGCGCAATCGTAAAATCTTTGGGGGTCGCCAAAGCGGCGTTGAAAAAGTACAGCCCCCAGCTTCTGACCGGCATCGGCATCGCCGGCATGATCGCCACCACTGTCACAGCCGTTCGGGCAACGCCCAAGGCGCTCCGGCTCATCGACGAGCGGGAAATCCAGGAGAACAAGCGCCTCACCACCGCTGAGGTCATCAAGACCACCTGGAAGTGCTACATCCCCGCCGCGGTGACCGGAACCTTGTCGGTGGCTTGTCTTATCGGCGCAAATTCTGTCAGCTTGAAGCGCCACGCTGCCCTCGCTACGGCCTACACCCTTTCGGAGACTGCTCTGAAAGAGTATCAGGAGAAGACTGTCGAGGTTGTCGGTGAGAAAAAGGAGCAGGCCATCCGGGACGCCGTCGCTAAGGACAAGCTGGTCAGCAACCCTGTTGACGACAAGCAAATCGTCATGACCGGCAGTGGGGAGACCCTCTGCTATGATGTGCTGTCCGGGCGTTACTTCAAGTCTGACATCGAGAAGATTCGGAAAGCCATCAATGACCTGAACCGGGACATGCTCTCCGAGCAGTATGTGTCCTTGAACGACCTGTATTACGCCATTGGTCTGCCCGACATCAAACTCGGCGAGGCCCTTGGCTGGAACATTGACAAGGGCTATATTGATGTGCAGTTCGGGACGCATCTGGCTGCCAACGGCACGCCCTGTCTTGTGCTCGCCTTTAATGTTGCACCTCAGTATGGCTATAACATCCTGAGCCTGTCCTGACCCGCAGATTTTGCATCTCCTATTATGGAGAACCATCCCGAAAAAATACATTTGAAAAGGAGAAATTCACTATGGAAGACAAGAACGTGAGAGCGAACGAGGTCGAGGAAATCGAGACCAGCACCGAGATCGAAGAGGTCGAGGACAGCTCCAACGCTGGCGCCCTGCTCATGGGGATCGTCGGAGGCTTCATTGCCTACGCCATTATCGGCGGGGCCAAGAAGCTCTGGGCGGTCGCCGAGGAGAAGTACGTCGCGAAGAAGCTGGCCCAGGCCAACACGAAGCCGATGCCGGCCGAGACGACTGCGCCCCAGGAGGCTCAGGACAAGGATTCCGGTGAGGAGCCCGAAGAGTAAATCACGGGGTTCACCAAGGGGGAGTACCTGTAACAGGGTGCTTCCCCTTTTTCCTTTATCAAAAAGTTTGGAGGTACGACAATGCCCGAATATCCTGATAATTCCCATAGTGGGCGAGAGGCGGCCAGTCCCCCTGAGAAAAAGGTGGGTAAGGTCGTCACTGGAACGGCAAAAACCCGCAAAAAGAGCGGGGCGCAAAAGTTTGCCGGAGCCTTTCTTCCCGAAGACGTCACCAGTGTCAAGAGCTACATCTTGAGAGATGTGGTCGTCCCCGGCATCAAGAACGCCATTGCCGATGTCGTGAGCATCATGCTCTTTGGCGAGACTGGGCGTATCGGCGGCCGAAAGACTAACGGCTCTAAGGTTTCCTACAACCGATACTACGACGACAAGCGGGATGACCGCCGTGAGTACGGACGTCCCAGAGCCCCTGGCGGTTTCGACTATGACGACATCGTCTTTGAAACCCGTGGAGATGCCGAGCGAGTCCTGGATCAGCTTGAGTCTGTTATCAATATCTACGGGCTCGCAAGCGTCCTTGATCTGTATGATCTGTCCGGCATCACTCCGCCGCGTGGTTACGCCAGTGACAAGTACGGCTGGACTGATATTCGGTCTGCTAAAGTGGCCCGTGCCCGTGACGGGTATATCTTAGAGCTTCCGAGAGCAGTTCAAATCAGTTAAGGAGGCGCACTATGTACGGATACCCTACCTCGTTTGGGTACAGAGGCCTGGTCAACGGCGAGTGGATGCTGTTCTCGACCGAGGCCGAGTATTCCGAGTACATGAGAGAACTCGCGGACTGAACGTCCGCCCAATCCAACTATTCTAAAAAGGAGATATTTGACCATGAAAAAGAACGAAATCATGAAGTCCGTGAGCGGAACCGTCCATAAGGTCGGCTTCCAGCTCCAGCGGAAGAGCCCCGAGCTCCTTGTGGGCTTGGGCATCATCGGCGCCATCACGAGCGCTGTTCTGGCCTGCAAGGCCACGACCAAGGCCGGCAAGATCATCGAGGAGGCCAACGATGCGATCAGCACCATCCACCAGGCGAACGAGAACGGCGTGACCAACGCCGGGGAGACCTACTCCGAGCAGGACTGCAAGAAGGATCTGACCGTTGCCTACGTTCAGACCGGCGTCAAGTTCGCCAAGTTGTATGCCCCCTCTGTCCTGCTGGGCGCGGCGTCCATCACCAGCATCCTGGCCAGCCACAACATCATGAAGAAGCGCAATGTCGCCCTGGCGGCAGCCTATGCGGCTGTGGACAAGTCCTTTAAGGACTACCGTGGCCGGGTTCTGGAGCGCTTCGGCGAGCAGGTGGAGAAGGAGCTCCGCTACAACATCAAGGCCCAGGAAATCGAGGAGACTGTTACGGACGGCAAGGGCAAGGAGAAGACGGTCAAGAAGACCGCCGATGTCGCCGAGGCCGGCTGGGACCCGTCCAAGTATAGCCCCTACGCCAAGATCTTCGACGAGAGTCATCCCGACTGGCGGAAAGACGCCGAGCAGAACCTCTACTACCTGAAGGCGCTCCAGGCGCAGGCTACAGATAAGCTCCGCTCCCAGGGGCATCTCTTTCTCAACGAGGTCTACGACATGCTGGGCTTCAAGCGCACCAAGGCCGGCTCCGCCGTGGGCTGGATCTATGACCCGCGGCATCCCATCGGCGATGACTTTGTCGACTTCGGCATGTTCGAGGTTCGGCGGCCTGCCGCGGTTGACTTCGTAAACGGCTATGAGCGCTCTTTCATCCTGGACTTCAACGTCGTGGGCGACATCACCTCCCTGCTGGCTGACCATCAGGATGAGTCCCTGGTGTGAGGTCATTGCCGTGAAAAAATACGTGCTGTTCTTTCTGATGGCGGTGCTCTCTTTGATTACTCTCTCTCGGGCGTTCTTTACCCCGATTGAAGCCCAGGAGACACCGCCTGTCTCAAGTGTCGAACCGCTGGTTCTGAAGACGAAGTATATCTCTGTCAGCGTCCCCGAAGTTACGGCCACCCCTGTGTCAATCGGGGCGGAAAGCGTAGTGTCGGATGCGGACATAGAGCTCATAGCTCTTCTCACCATGGCAGAAGCCGAGGGAGAGTGCGAGGAGGGCCAGCGGCTGGTTATCGATACGGTTCTCAATCGAGTCGACAGCCCTCATTTCCCGGACAACATTTATGACGTTGTGTACCAAAAGAACCAATACTGCGGTATGCAGCCGCCCCGCATTGACCGTTGCTGGGTCAAAGACGAACTTGTCCAACTCGTTCGTGAGGAACTGGAGAATCGGACGGACTATGATGTGATATTCTTCCGGACTGAACGCTACAGCGACTATGGCGTCCCCATGTTCCAAATTGAGCACCATTACTTTTCAAGCTATGATTAAAAGGAGGAGTAATCATGAAAAAGTTTCTGCGGTCCCTGCTGTCCTATACCCTGGCGACTATGTCGGGCCTGTGCCTCGTCAGCGGCGTGGCCGTCCTGTCGTCCGGGAGGTGACAGACATGGAGGGCTTTGCTAACCTGGTCTCCATGATGGACTACGTCCTGGACACAAAACGGAAGCGCCATATCACCGGTGGGCTGCTGCTGAGTGCGGCTATGCTTTTCGGTGGTCTGGCCATCACCGTCATGAGCATCAAAGACGAGGAGGATACCTATGATGAGTAAATTTGCTGCGCCCGCAGCGTTCTTTGTCGGGCTGGCTGTCGGCGCCGGTACGGCGTGGTACTGCGCCAAGGAGAAGTATGCCCACATCGCCGAACAGGAGATCGCTTCTGTGAAAGCGGCCTACGCCCAGCGTGAGCAGAGGCAGGAACAGCCGGTCGAGACGCCGGCAACGAAGCTGGCCGCCGGGAAAGTTCCGGAGAAACCCAGCATCGTCGACTATGCCCAGCGGGTGCAGGAGGCCGGATACACCGATTACTCCCGCACCATCAAGGCTGATCCGAAGCCCGAACCCGGTGAGCGCCCCTATGTCATCTCCCCCGATGAATTTGGGGAGATCGAGGAGTACACCAAGGTCAGCCTGACGCACTTCGCTGACGGTGTTCTGGCGGATGAGTGCGGCGAGGTCGTCGATAACGTGGAGGAAATCGTCGGCGACGCTCTGGAGCACATCGGCGAGTACGAGGATGATTGCGTCCACGTCCGCAGCGACGCCAAGCGTTGTGACTACGAGATTCTGGAGGATCTTCGTACGTTCGACGAGTTCCAGAAGACCCTTCCTCCGAATCATTGATAAGGAGGCCTAACCCTTGACCAGAGACGAACTAATCGATCAATACTTTGATTGGATGTACCGGCTCGTGGTCGATGACCGATATTCTAATAAGTCCTATCGTAGGCTGTTTGCCAGGCTGTACGATACGGAATTTGTGTATACGATTCCGATGGACGGCAACCGGGCCGAAGACGGCATCGCGCTTAGGTATCGGTTCGGTCGCGAGTACGGCTACTGCGATGCAATGGTCGCCGATTTTCTGGACGACCGCTCGTGCAGCATTTTGGAAATGATGACCGCCCTTGCGATTCGCTGTGAGGAGCATCTGATGGACGACCCCGATGTTGGCAACCGGACCGGACAATGGTTCTGGAGTATGCTGACCAGTTTAGGGCTTGGATCCATGACGGATGCGAGGTTCAACCGAAGCTATGTGGACGCAGTCCTCGAACGCTTCTTGGACCACAACTACCAGCGGAACGGTGAGGGCGGTCTCTTCACCATCAACAACAGCCGATTTGATATGCGGTTCACGGAAATCTGGTATCAGATGAACTGCTATCTGAACGAAATCATTAGGGAGGGAGTTTAGCATGAAAAACATCACCCATCAGGTCCTTGTGACGGTCACGCCGTCCAAGGCATTTCTGGCCAAGCTCAACAAGCAGAGCCGGAGCAACAGGGCCTTTAAGGCCATCGCCGTGATTGCCGCCGGCTGTGCCATTTTGTCCGAGATCGAGCGCCGGAAACTGGAGGAGCAGGTCTACCAGCTCTCCATCCGGGTGAAGAAACTGGAGCGCAGCGAAGAGGAGTAAGTAATGTTAGACTTCTTGGTGATTTCGACGCGCAGCGGTAAGCGTGGTATCATCGAGATCTATCCCAAGTTTATCATCAGGAAAAGCAGCGACCTCATGATTCGAGGCGGTGACTTTTATGCAATCTGGATCGAGGAACGGGGATTATGGTCGACTGATGAACAGGATGCGGTCGACCTGATCGACCGTGAACTGGACCGGTACGCTGAAGAGAACTGCAAGCGCTTCGACGAAAACTACCGCGTCATGCACATGTGGGACGCCGAGACCGGCATGATCGACACTTGGCACCGCTACTGCCAAAAGCAGATGAAGGACCAGTTTCACATGCTTGACGAGAAACTGATATTTTCCAACATCAAAACCGGCAAAAAAGATTACGCCAGCAAAGTCCTGAGCTATCCGTTGGAAGCCGGCGAGCTAAAGGCTTACAACAAGCTGATGAGCACCTTATATTCTCCTGTGGAGCGTCACAAAATCGAGTGGGCCATCGGCTCCGTTGTATCCGGCGACTCCAAACGGCTCCAAAAGTTCATGGTGCTCTATGGCTCGGCGGGAACCGGTAAGTCTACGGTACTCAACATCATCCAGCAGCTCTTTGAGGGCTACTATTCTGTCTTTGACGCTAAAGCCCTCGGATCGTCGAGCAACGCTTTCGCTTTGGAGGCGTTCAAGAGCAATCCGCTCGTGGCGATCCAGCACGATGGCGACCTTTCTCGCATCGAAGACAACACCCGCCTGAATAGCCTTGTTTCGCATGAGCTGATGACGGTGAACGAAAAGTTCAAATCGACCTACGCGAACAGGTTCAAGGCGTTCCTCTTCATGGGCACCAATAAGCCTGTGCGGATTACGGACGCCAAGTCAGGCTTGATTCGACGACTGATTGATGTCTCCCCAACCGGCGATAAGCTGGACCCGAACGAGTATAAGACTATCATGAAGCAAATTGAGTTCGAGCTTGGGGCCATCGCTCACCACTGTCAGGAAGTATATTTGGATGACCCAGGCTACTACGACAGCTATATTCCCATTGCCATGCTGGGGGCCTCCAATGACTTCTACAACTACATCGTCGATTCCTACCCGGTGTTCAAACGGGAGGACGGCACTTCTCTCAAAGCGGCCTGGGAGATGTATAAGACCTACAACGAAGAGGCCAAGGTCGCATATCCTCTCAGTCAAAGAGCCTTTAAGGAGGAGCTGAAGAACTACTTCCGTGACTACAGCGAACGGTTCAGCCATGATGACGGTTCTCGTGTTCGGAGCTACTACAGTGGTTTCCGGACAGAGCGCTTTGAGGGGGAGACCATCGGCGATACGTCAGAGCCAACCCCTCAGCTCATTCAGTTCGATGCAACTGAATCCATCTTTGACCGGGAGTGCGCTTCCTGCCCTGCGCAGTATGCCACCTCGAAAGAGACACCAACCCAGAAATGGGAAAAGGTGTCACGAAAACTCTCCCAACTGGACACCGGCCGCCTCCATTATGTCAAACTTCCGGAGAATCACATCGTCATTGACTTTGATATTCCGGACGACCAAGGCAACAAGTGCTTTGAGCGAAATCTGGCAGAAGCGAGTAAGTGGCCCCCGACCTATGCGGAGGTAAGCAAAAGCGGATGCGGCATCCATCTGCACTACATTTACACCGGCGACCCAGCGAGACTCAGCCGTATCTATGATGACCATATTGAGGTAAAGGTCTTTACTGGTAAAAGCTCGCTGCGCCGGAAATTGACCAAATGCAATAACCTGCCTATCGCTACGATAAGCTCTGGGTTACCGTTGAAAGGAGAAAGCAGCGTGGTAAACACCAAAGTGGTTCAGAGCGAGAAAGGGCTTAGGGTGCAAATCAAACGAAATCTCAACAAGGAGATTCATCCGGCTACTAAGCCCAGCATCGACTTTATCCACAAGATTTTGACGGATGCGTATGAGAGCGGCATGGTTTATGACGTGACCGACATGCGCAACGCCGTCCTGGCCTTCGCGGCCAACAGCACCAACCAGGCCGACTACTGCATCAAGCTCGTGAACAAGATGCCGTTCAAGTCTGCCGACAATGCCCCCACCGCCAATAACGACGAGGCTGACCTTGTCTTCTATGACGTGGAAGTCTTCCCGAACCTGTTCCTGGTGAACTGGAAGTTTGCCGGAAGCAAGACCGTGGTTCGGATGATTAACCCCACGCCGCAGGAGATTGAGGGGCTGATGAAGTTCAGACTTGTTGGCTTCAACTGCCGGCGGTACGACAATCACATTCTCTACGCCCGTCTGATGGGCTACACCAACGAGCAGCTCTACAATCTCTCACAGAAAATCATCAGCAGTGAAAAGAAGACCAAGAGCAACAACTGCTTCTTTGGCGAGGCCTATAACGTCTCTTATACGGACGTTTATGACTTCTGCTCTAAGAAGCAGAGCCTGAAGAAGTGGGAGATTGAGCTGGGTATCCATCACCAGGAGCTCGGTCTTCCCTGGGACCAACCGGTGCCTGAGAGCATGTGGCAGAAAGTCGCCGAATACTGCGACAACGATGTCATTGCTACCGAGGCCGTCTTCAACGCCCGAAAGGCTGACTTCATCGCCCGTGAAATTCTGGCAGACGTGGCGGGAATGTCGGTCAACGACACTACCAACACCCTGACCGCCCGTATCATCTTCGGCAACAACAAACGTCCGCAGGATGCATTCCGCTATCGCGATATGGGCGATGCGAGTCAAATCGACGAGCTTCCGTTTACGATGGGCGACCCTGAGTACGACCAGTACACCGCCTTTGATAAAAAGGGACGTCCCATCTTCCCGGGCTATAAGTTCGAGAACGGCAAGTCCATCTATCGCGGTGAGGAAGTCGGTGAGGGCGGTTATGTCTATGCGGAACCCGGCATGTATGGCAACATCGCCCTGCTGGACATCGCCTCCATGCACCCTTCCAGCATCATCGCGGAGGAACTGTTCGGGCCGGAGTACACCAAGCGGTTCCAGGAAATCCGGGACGCTCGTGTTGCCATCAAGCATAAAGAGTTCGACAGGGCTCGGAAGATGCTGAACGGTGCGTTGGCTAAGTACCTGACGGATGAGAGCGCTGCGGATGCTTTAGCTCAGGCCCTGAAAATCGCTATCAACTCTGTCTACGGCCTGACTTCGGCCGGCTTTGAGAACCCGTTCCGTGACAATCGGAACAAAGACAACATCGTCGCCAAGCGCGGAGCCCTGTTTATGGTCAACCTCAAGCATGAGGTCCAGAAACGGGGCTTTACTGTTGCCCATATCAAGACGGACTCTATCAAGATCCCGGATGCTACGCCGGAGATCATCCAGTTCGTCATGGAGTATGGCAAGATGTACGGTTATATTTTCGAGCATGAGGCTACCTATGACCGTATGTGCCTGGTGAACAACACCGTCTACATCGCCAAGTATAAGGACGGTAAACACGCCGGCGAATGGACAGCGACCGGCACTCAGTTCCAAATCCCCTATGTCTTCAAGAAGCTCTTCACCCATGAGGAGATCACCTTCGATGACATGTGCGAGACCAAGTCTGTTACGGGCGCTCTGTATCTGGACATGAACGAGAACCTGCCCGATGTGTCCGCTGCGGAGAAAGACCTTGCCGACCTGCTCAAACGGGCTGACCCTGATGGCGGCAGGCCGTTTGGCGCTGACGAGGAAATTGAACGGCTGAAAAAGGTCATTGCCGAGGGTCACGATTACGTCTTCATTGGAAAGGTCGGTCAGTTCTGCCCCATCAAAGATGGCTGCGGCGGAGGGCTCTTGTGCCGGGAGTCAGAAGACAAGAAGACTGGCGAAAAGAAGTACGACGCTGCAACCGGAACCAAGGGGTATCGCTGGCTGGAGTCCGAGATGGTCAAGCAGCTCGGCAAAGAGGGTGACATCAACCGGGCTTACTATGACGCCCTCGTGGACGCTGCTGCCACGGATATTTCCAAGTTCGGCGACTTCGAGTGGTTTGTGTCGGATGACCCGTATGTTAAGGACGACACGCCTCCCTGGTATGCCCCAGGCGAACCCCATGGCGACGATGCCACACCGTTTGACGTGAGGTGATCCGATGACGATTGCCTTGATAATTGCGATTACCAATGCTCTCGCTGCATTAGCAGCCTACGCCACCGGCCACCAGATTTGGTGCGGCTTCAACATCACCATGACCATTGTGTTCACCCTCTCTGCAATGGTCTGCGAGGGGAAAACCCTCAATCGCATCAAGAAACTCGAAGAGGAAATCGAAAATTTGAAAAGGAGATAATGACTATGCCGCGCAAAAAACTTCCCCCGCTCTCTATCGAGAATGCCACGCTTCGCTTTCGCAACTTCTCCGGCCGCCCCAGCCAGTATAACCGGGCCGGTGACCGCAACTTCTGTGTTGTCATCGACGACCCTGAGACGGCGCAGAAGCTGACTGATGACGGCTGGAATGTCCGTGTCCGGCCGCCCCGCGATGAGAACGACAGTCCCATGCACTATATCCAGGTGGCGGTTCGGTTCGACAACTTCCCGCCCAACATCTACATGCTCACCCGCCGGAACAAGACCCGGCTGGATGAGGAATCTGTCGAGACGCTGGATTACGCCGACATCAGCAACGTCGACCTTATCATCAACCCCAGCGCTTGGGAGGTCAACGGCAAGTCCGGCATCAAGGCTTACCTCAAGGTTATGTACGTCACCATCGAGGAGGACGAGTTCGCCGAGAAGTACGCCAGCGAGGAGTATCCGCAGGAGTAACGGGCTATGGGGCGCTGGTTAGGAGGTGGCCGGCGCCCCGCCGTTTTTGAAAGGAGAATATCGTTGTGCCGCTTTGGAAGAAAAAGAAGCCCAAGAAAAAATCGGCTAACAAGCCGAAACCCAAACCTAAGCAAGGACTACCCCCAATTCCGGCAAAACCGAAGTTTGAGCCGAAGCCTTTTGTCCCGCCCAAAATTCCTGAATACTTTACTCCGCCTGCTATGCCGACACGTCCTCCGGAGAAGAAACCAGCATCAAAAAGGCAGGCAGTTGATGTAGAAAATGAGTTCCTGAAAACGTTCAAATCGCTTACCTATCGGCATCGCGGTTGGGATATTTGGAACGATTTTATTGTCATGGCTGCCTGTGCTTTATCCAATCCGGTGGACAAATCGCACTATGAGGAGCGGGAAGCCCGTTATCTCCGCATCATCAAGAAGTACAACAAGGATGAGCAAAACAAGTTCCCGACTCTGTTTGCCCATACGGTCATGGCATTGGAGTTTAACCCTGAGCAAGATTTTCTCGGTAAGCTATATACTCGCCTTGGGCTCCAGGATGAGGGGCGAAAGCAGCATTTCACGCCATACAGTATTTGCCAAGCGATGGCGGATATTACTATGACCGATATTGTTAAGCAAGTCAGAGAAAATGGCTATATCACCCTCAATGACCCTTGCTGTGGTGCCGGTGCGACTTTGATTGCTGGAATAAACTGTGCTAAGAGGCGCCTTGGAGAAGCCTGCCTTAACTTTCAAAATCATGTGTTGGTAACAGCTCAGGACATTGACGAAACCGTAGCACTTATGTGTTACATCCAGTTATCTTTGCTCGGTATGGCGGGTTACATCAAGGTGGGAAACACCTTTTCGGAGCCAATGATTTCCAACGACAGTCTGGAAAACTATTGGTTCACCCCTATGTATTTTTCGGACGTCTGGGCCATGCGGAGAGCAGTGCACCAGATGGAAGAGTTGTTTGAGAAAGGAGAGGACTGATGAAAAACCCTTTGACATGCAACGGGTGTGTGCATAACTCTCAGCACCCAACCCCATCCCAATGCAGCGTATGCCAGGATGGCAATATGTTCAAGTCTCGGCAGCGTATCAAAGCAGTACATGCTGTGGCCGCTTATGGTGGAGCTACCATGGTCCTTCCCGAGATCAAGGATGTCATGTTCAACGGAACAGCTACCATTGTCTTCTGGGCCGATGACACCAAGACGGTCGTTAAGGCTGTCGGGGAGACCTTTGACCCCGAGAAGGGGCTTGCCATGGCAATCGCTAAGAAAGCCCTCGGAAACAAGGGCAACTATTTCAACAAAATCAAAAAATGGACAGCTAAGCGGCCGTAAAAGGGCTGCTTATATTTTTGAAAGGAGAACCATGTCATGAAGAATACCCATATGCCGTCTATTGAGGTCATCGAGCGGTGGTTGAAGGACGAGAGCTGGCGTGTCCGGGCTGCGGCCATGAACGCCTGCCAGGGCCGGGAGGTGCCCCTTGAGGTCATCGAGCAGGGGTTGAAGGACGAGGACTGCGATGTCCGGGCTGCGGCCATGAACGCCTGCAAAGCCAACAACATCCCGATTCCGGTTATCCGGACGATTGAGCCTCCGAAGCTGGTCTACAAAAAGTGTGTCGGCGGCATCATCGTTGTCGCTTCTATCCCTCAGGACGCCCAGGTCCGTGGCAGCATCGGTCACAAGTGTCGGGCCAGCAAAGCGGTCATCAAGGAAATCATCGGCGACCTCTGCGGAGAGCCGGTCGGAATTTCCAAGTATGACCTGAGGACCCTCTACTATGCGGGGGACGATGTTGAGATTGACAACTTCGACCTCAGCAATGAGGAGTGCTCCACCGGCTTCCACTTCTTCTGCACAATCGAAGAAGCCAGGAGCTACTAATTATGGGAGGCATCAGCCTCTACGACCATCAGCGAAAAGCCCTCGTAAAAATGCATAATGGCTGTATCCTCTGCGGCGGGGTCGGTTCGGGAAAATCTCGGACTGGCCTCGCCTACTACTTCCAACAGCAGGGTGGAAACCTCGATGAAGCCGATAGCATCATGAAAAAACCGAGAGACCTCTACATCATCACCACTGCAAAAAAACGGGATAAATGCGAATGGGGCGAGGAAATGGCTCCATTCCTGCTGTCGGTGCACCCAGAGGCCAACTACTACAAAAACACGGTGGTCGTAGACTCATGGAACAACATCGGCAAGTATAAGGACATCAAAGACGCATTCTTTATATTTGACGAACAGCGGGTTGTCGGGTATGGCGCCTGGACAAAAGCATTTCTGAAAATCGCCAAGTCCAACAAGTGGATACTCCTCTCCGCAACCCCGGGTGACACTTGGCAGGATTACATTCCCGTTTTCATTGCTAACGGCTTCTATCGCAACAAAACCGACTTCATTGACCAGCATGTTATTTATGACTGGCGGTCCAAGTATCCAAAGGTCGACCGCTACCTTAACACCGGCCGTCTGATTCGACTGCGCAATCGCATCCTGGTGGAAATGGAGTTCGAGCGCCACACCACGTCCAACCATGTTGATATTCCAGTAAGCTACAACATCTCGAATTACAAAGACATCACACGGAAACGCTGGAACATCTGGGAAGACAAGCCCATTGAGACTGCCGGGGAACTGTGCTATTCGCTCCGGAAAATCGTCAACTCTGATGAGTCCCGCAGCATCGCAATTCTGGAGCTTATGGAGGACCACCCCAAGGTCATCATCTTCTACAACTTCGACTATGAGCTGGATATTCTCAAATCACTCGGCTATCCGGAGGGTACGGAGGTTGCGGAGTGGAATGGTCATAAACACCAGGAAGTTCCCACCGGGGAAAAATGGGTCTATCTCGTTCAGTACACCGCTGGCTGCGAGGGCTGGAACTGCATCACCACAGACACCATCATATTCTACTCGCAGAACTATTCCTACAAAGTCATGGTACAGGCAGCCGGGAGAATTGACCGCCTGACAACACCATACAGCAACCTTTACTACTACCATCTCAAGAGCTTCTCTGGCATCGACCTTGCTATCACGAAAGCCCTTAAGGCGAAGAAGAACTTCAATGAGGGCAAGTTCGTTGGGTGGTCTACGAAACCCATGCCTAAAATTACGTCGTTGCCGAAAGTTGCATGATTGAAAGGAGAACATCGTGGAAAAAAGAGCTAAAATCATCGCCGTTGATTTCGACGGCACCCTGGTCGAGAATAAGTGGCCGGATATCGGGGCCACCAACACCAAAGTTCTCAACTACTGCAAGAACGAGCAGGCCAAAGGAGCCCGCATCATCCTCTGGACCAACCGTGTGGAGGAGCCTCTGGCCAACGCTGTCAAGTGGTGCAAGGAGAACGGTCTGCATCTGGACGCCGTCAACGACAATCTCCCAGAGTCCGTGGAGATGTTCGGCTTCAACACCCGTAAGATTTATGCGGATGAGTTCATCGACGACAGAGCCACCGTCAGCTTCGACCTGCCTTTTGTCGAGGGTGCGGAAGGCTCCGGCTGGGCGGAGCGCGAAATCGAACTGGCATGTGAGAGCGAACGGAAAGGCGCCGAGAAACCCGAGGATGCGGCTTATGGCGTCGCCTGTTACGATAGCGCTCTCCGCGCCTATCAGAGCCTTATGCGGGACGGCCACTCCGGCTTCAGCATTCAGATCACGAAGAGCCTTCTCAACCGCCTCATTGACGGTAAGTGTCTGACACCCATCGAAGATACACCTGATATTTGGGAGGATGTGTCCGAGATGTTCGGCAAGGATGACCCCGTCAAGCACTATCAGTGCAAACGCATGAGCTCTCTGTTCAAAGAAGTGGCTCCGGACGGCACCGTGACCTACAGCGATACCAACCGCGTCCAGGTCGTCAACGTGGACGAGCCCGACATCGCTTACACCAACGGCTTCACCACCCGGCTCATCGACAAGCTGGCCCCCATCACTATGCCCTACTTCCCCGCCGATAAGAAGTTCAAGGTCGTCCGGGAGGAGTTCCTGACCGACCCCAAGAACGGCGACTTCGACACCGTGGCCTACCTCTACGTCATCACGCCTGAGGGCAAAAAAGTGGAGCTCAACGGCTACTTTAAGGACGGCGAGGACGGGATGGTTCGCATCGACAAGGCCGAGTACGATGAGCGCAAGGCCAGGAGGGTGGAGAAGAAGTGAAGAAAAAATTACTTGCTGCTATCCTCATTTTGGGGATGGCCTTTTCTATGTCCGGATGCCAACAGGGGATGACCAAAAACTTCGGCGGGAGCATGACCCTCGAACTGGAGCCGAATCAGAAGCTGGAAATGATTACTTGGAAAGATGATTCGCTGTGGTATCTTACCAGACCCATGACGGAAAGCGATACGCCGGAGACCCACACTTTCCAGCAGTCTTCTGAGTTTGGCGTTTTTGAGGGAACCATAACGATTGTGGAATCCAAAACGGAATTGGGAGGCCACAAATGAAAAACTCTGACACACTTCTGGTCGGGTTTGACCATTCCCACGGAGATATCGCTGTTCTCATCATCGGCCGCAAAGAAGCCGGCGAAAACGTCCAGATCATCAACCAGTTCCAGGGCGAGGAAGCTGAAGCATTATATAAGAAACTGGTGGAAAAGGAGGCTTCGGACGATGGCCGGTCTTAATCTTACGGTCGAGCATCCAACACGGCTTTGTGTTGTCCACGATGAAGTCGGATATTTCCACATTTGGGAGCACTATTCCAGACCGATTCCGGCGAGCCCTCTTGTTGGCGGGGAACCGGCTGGTGTGCTCAGCCAGATATTCGGCATCGTGGAGTTTAAGAATGGCGTCCGGCGAGTTGATCCCGGTGACATCGTCTTTCGGGATGAAGTCACCGATGGTCTTCATTACATCGGAGAGCATGAAGAAATAAAGAAACGGATCATTCAAGGTCCGGTTGTGAAAGGAGAAAACACATGATCCTGATTGAAAAAACCCAAATCATGGGCCTGGAGCCCACTATCCGCGGGATGCGGAACCCAATGAACTCTTGGGCCAAATCGGACAGTGGTCCTTGCCTTACTCACGGGCCGGCGCACTGTAAGGAGTGCCCTTATCCGGAAGGTGACTGCAACGCAACTGAAGCGGACCTTGATAGCCACCTTATCATCGGGCCCAATGACCTCGACCTGATGCTGCGCCTGGCTAAGGCCGGCTCGGTGGACGGAAAATTCCGCCGGATGATTGCGGTGTACGTTGACATCACCGCCCCGCTCTACTGGTGGAAGGAGTTCGATACCTATAAGGTGGGTACGGTCGCCAACTCCTGCTCCACGATGCACAAGATCCACGCCAAGGAGTTCACGCTGGATGATTTCAGCCATGAGAACCTGTTTGACCTTGGTTGCAATTCCTGGGATACAGTGGATACGAACGGCATAAGCTGCACCTCTATTGGAATCCTGGGTCATGTAATTACTGCGCTGAACACGTTCAGAAAATTGTATATCGAAGCCGACTCTGAACTCAAAAAATGCCATTTTAATGAGCTTGGGAAAAGAGAAGGGTTGGTTCAACGCAAGAAGCGCTACTGGTGGCAGATGATTCAGCTCCTCCCCTCCAGCTATAACCAGAAACGGACAGTTATGCTAAACTATGAGGTTCTGGCCAACATCTACCAGCACCGGCGCAACCACAAGCTGGACGAATGGCGGGAGCTCTGCCGCTGGATCGAGGGCCTGCCATACAGCGAGGTCATCACCTGCAATGTGGCCAAGGAGGGCGATTGAGCCATGGAAGAGAAAATCTTTATCACTTCATGGCAGGAAGCCCACACCATTGTCGATGACGCCGTGAAAAAAGGTGATCGGTCGGTTTCCATCTACATCTCCCCGGATGGGGGTATGTCCATCAGTGTCTATCCTTGGCCGGACGAGGAGTCGTTGCGTACGGCCTATGAGCAGGGGAAGATTTCTTACAACGACTACCGCGCAAAACTCGGCTTGCCGATGATTAAAACGTAAAGGAGTAACCGACGATGTATGACAAACCCGAAATCATGATTTCCTGCGAGGACCCCAGCACGACTTACCTCTGCTATCGCGACATGCGCTTCATTTTCCGGGACGGCGAGTACGCCGGCTGGTATAAGCCGTAAGCCGATTGACACCCGCCCGCTTAACGTGGTATGATGAACTAAGTGAAGTAGTAACCGTCAGCCTGCGCAAAAAACGCAGCCCCTATTACGGAAAGGAGGACACTTTACGATGGAACAAGGTTCTAATATCATCGAAGAGGAGGCGACGGAAGAGATGACCATTACTGAGGTCACGAGAATGAACGATTGGCTCAAAGCTATGGGCATGAGCGATAAGGACATTCTCGCCTGCCAAAGTTACATCGCAACCGGCGTCGGCTTGCCGACAAGAGAGCCGACCGCGAAAGAATCCGACTAACCAGCAAAGGGAGAGCCTGCGGAAACGTGGGCTCTTCTCTTTTTATATTCTTTTAGGAGGTGACACCATGAACGAAAAAGTTGTCAAGCACAAGGCTATCTGCGACGAGCTGAACGCTTTGTATGCCCGCAAGAACCACGACTACGGCGACAGCTTCCACCAGACCTTTGTCGAGGAAGGCATGGCAATGCCGCGCATCCGCCTGGGCGACAAGTTCTCCCGCTTCAAGACCCTGACTCAGTCTGGCGGCCAGCAGGTCACGGATGAGTCCATTCGGGACACGCTGATGGACCTGGCTAACTACGCCATTATGACCATCCTGGAAATGGAGCAGGAAGAATATGTCACCCTGTACGCCAACGGCGAACCCTATATGACTTTGAAAAAGGAGGGGAAGCCCGATGTTCAAACCGGAACTGATCCGCAATAAACTCTACGCTCTCCTGCTCATCGCCTGCACGCTGCCGGTCATGTTCCTGGAGGGCGACGCCACGGCCACGGTCTTCATCGCGATGATTGCTGTGCCGATGTTCTTCGCAAAGGAAAACTGGATTCTTGGAGGCTATCATGAGAGTCAAGAAAGCGGGCGGCAGGATATTCGGAGGCGCAATGTCTGCTGCCGAGAAAAAAGCGATGGACTTGGAAATCCAGCGCCAGCTCGCCGAGTACGACCGGAAGCACCTGGTCGAAATCGACGCCATGATCCTGTGGGTGCTGCACGAGCGCTTCGGATTCGGCCCAAAGAGACTAAGACAGTATTACGACAGCTTCCGGGCCTGTACCAATGAGCTGGTCGAGCGGTATCAGATGGATGCCGGCGATGACATTTGGCTCTGCACGCAGATGCTGAAGCGCATCGGAGTGGACGTCGAGCAGTGGCATAAGGAGGCGGAGTAATGCTTGATAAGTTTGGTAAACTTGTGCGAGACATTCGCATCACAAGAAGTCTCCTCCTTTATGACATGGCAAAGACGCTGAACATTTCGTCGGCTGAACTCTCTGCTATTGAGTGCGGAAAAAAGCCTGTTCCGGATTGGTTTATCTCCGCTCTTGAAGAGAACTACGGCATTGGCGACACCTGTGCACATATGCTATCTATTTTTGCCAAAAACCGAGGTGATTGACTTTTGGCCGCACATGACAGAAAGAACTCGGAGGGCTATTCTGACCCGACTGCTTATGCAGCCATGAGGAACATCGCCCGGGATGAAGACCGATTTCGGAAACTGCGTAAGGTTATTCTGAATATCTGCGATGTGGCGGGCTTCGAGATTCGGGGCCCTATCATTTTAGTGGATAAGAAAACCGGAAAGGTCTGGAGGTAACGTGATGGGTTTATCGAAGCTGGCCGCAAAGTGTCGAGCCTGTCCTTATGTGGATACCTGCGACCATAAAGAAATGGAGGCTTTGGGTTTTCTAACGCTTCCGGAGGCTGCGGTATTTCCGACCATGATTGGAGCAAATGTACGACTCCCTGGCGAGGTCCAGGTCGAGGTAGACACTATTATCAAAGAGGCAGCTCGGGTGTTTCAAATTCCTGAGCGGGTGTTGAGAGGAGGCGAATAAAATGTGGACTGAAACGGATGTGGAAAAAATTCTGGAAACCATGAACAGTCTGGCGGAGTCTTGCAGTCGGATCATCAAAGCATTCTCCGACTGGGCTGACGAAGTACGCGCTGCTCTCGACCGGGTGTTCAACAACCCCGAGCTCTACCCGGACGCCCACGGCACCCCTCCGAAAAAGTACGGGATGTCGCAGAGGAAGCGTCCGTACAATTCCGTCTGCCGCTATCACTACATCCCCAGAGCGCCCAGAAACTTGCCCTACATGAGACGGGCGTACTGACCAGCAGGCATGATTTTACCCCGGCCTCTGTCTAAGTTAGAATAGAAATCTCTCTAACCTAAGATAGAAGTCGGGGTGTTTTCATGTCAAAAAGTTGGGGAAATCTGTGGCCACTTTTACTACCCAAAACCGGGCTTTGCCCACTTTTCTTGGCCAGTCTCTTAAAATTGTCCCGGTTTCGGAGCGGTGTACGGACGTTTTTGCCCGGAAAAAGTGGGTTTCTGCCCAGTTTTATTTCAAAAGTGGCCAGCCCGAAACCGTTGGGGCGCAAGGCTTTGCGGGTTTTCTGCCCACTTTCCCACTTTTTTCTTTAATTAGTGTGAGGAAAAAAGTAATAAATTATATATAATTGGCGAAAAAAAGTGGGCATTTGGCCAGAGAGCGATTTTCAGCAAAATTTAGAGCTTTGCGAGATTACCTCTTCCTTTTCTTTTGCAGGTGTGGTATACTGAAATCGCCACACAACTCCATACTTTTAGTAACCGCGAGGAAATACCTTGGCAAAAGGTGTTTTCTCTCTTTCCTCATACATATCGTGGTTACTGAGGGTTGTGTGGCAGCAATGGAGAGATACACTTTTGCAGGTGCGTATCTTCATTGGGGCGCACCTTTTTATATTTTGCCAAGGTGGAGGGAGTAAGATGGCGAGTTCTAAAAGTTCCAATAAATCAAGCGGTGGAAATATTGTTGGACTCATTACTACTGTTGCAGGAGCGGCAGTGGCATTGGCTCCGGTGGCTGATAAGATTACCGATGAAGTAAAAAATAGACTTCCTCAAAAAATAGACAAAAAAGAATTTGTCTCTATTCCCGCTTTGTGTGATAAGAGCTTTCCGTTGAAATTGGAACAAGCAGTGGAAATACTGACTGATGTGGGGTTAAAAGCGATTCCGAGCGAAGTGCTGATCAGCGAAGCTGGCATTAGATATAAGAACTGCTTCGATACTCAAGTTGTTGATTCTAAACCTAAATCCAAGCAAAAAGTGGCTGCTGGAACGCCGGTGTTACTCCGCTACGTCACACAGGAAGTCATTAGCGAAAGTCAGCGGATATTTTCCGAAGCTGAAGCTCATAAAGCAGAGGTGAAGCGAGAGAAAGTCACAAAGCGAGATGAACAGCGGGAGCGTGTCAAGGAGTTTACTACTGGAGTCGCCGATAGAGCAAAGGCCGGAATTACCAGCATCGGAAAAATAATTCCAACTCGAACTACAAAACAGAAAGAGCAGGAAAACGATGAACCTGCCTCTGAATAAACGATGTGCCGAGATGCTTACGAGTGTCTCGGCTATTTTTATGCCTTTTTGGCTTCCGCTAAAAAAACAGCCTCTTTTATGGAGAGGAGAGAGATGTGTCAAAAAATCCCCTGTATATGAGGATGCAAAATTGTGTGGCAACAATTAGCACTCTACTCCTCTTCTTTCATTTTTGTAGAAAGGAGGCCTTTTCATGGCCAGAAGCTCCAAGCTGGAGAGCGGTTTTCAGGACAGGCTCATTGAGACACTGAAGACACTCTTCCCGGGCTGCATGGTTTTCAAGATGGACCAGCTCCAGGGTATCCCCGATCTGCTCGTTCTCTACGGAAAGAAATGGGCCTCCCTGGAATGCAAGAGGTTTGCGAGAGCCAAGAAGCAGCCGAACCAGGACTACTACGTTGAAAAGATGGATGAGATGTCTTTCTCCAGGTTCATCTCTCCTGAAAACCAAAAGGAGGTATTGGATGAACTTCAACAAGCATTCAAACCTTGAGGGCCAACACGCATTTCTTGGCGCAAGCAAGTATCACTGGATCAACTACAGCGAGGAAAAGGTTGCTGATGCCTACACCAAATTTCTGGCCACTCAGAGAGGCACCATGCTCCACGCCTTTGCTGCTCAGTGCATCCTCCTCGGGCAGAAGCTGCCCAAATCCCAGAAGACGCTCAACCTGTATGTGAACGACGCCATCGGCTACAAGATGACGCCGGAGCAGATCCTCTATTACTCGCCGAATTGCTTCGGAACGGCCGACGCTATTTCTTTCCGGAACAATATGCTTCGCATCCATGATTTGAAGACCGGCGAGGCGGCTACCCACATGGAACAGTTGATGGTTTACGCCGCGCTGTTCTGCCTGGAGTACCATGTCAAACCCAGCGAGATTGATATGGAGCTTCGCGTCTACCAGTACGACCAGGTTCTTTTCCACAATCCGACCGTTGCGGATATTCTTCCCATCATGGACAAGATTGTCACGTTTGACAAAGTCATCAACAAAATCAGAGAAGAGGAGGGGTAAACTATGAATCCCATTCAGGAAGACATCCTGATGCATTATGGCGTCAAGCGACGTTCTGGGCGATATCCTTGGGGTTCTGGTGATAACCCCTACCAGCACGGCGGCGATTTTCTCAGCCGGGTTGAGGAGCTTCAGCGTCTTGGCAAAAGCGAAAAAGAGATTGCTCAGGAGATTGGGCTCTCTACTACGGATTTGCGTATGCAGGTTCGGGTCGCCAAGCATGAGCGCCGGGCGCTTCAGGCCGATCGGGCCAGGTCGCTGCGGGATGATGGTAAAACGCTGGATGAGATCGCGTCCATCATGGGTTTCAAGAACGACTCCTCCGTTCGGGCTCTTTTGAATGAGAGCACTGCTGAGAATAAAAACAAGGCTCGTGTCACGGCTGAGATTTTGAAAAAAGAACTCGCCGAGAAAGGAGCTTTGGATGTAGGAACAGGCGTTGAGCGTACGCTCGGCGTTTCTACCGGCGTTCTTCAGGAAGCGCTCTTCATTTTGGAGACCGAGGGCTATAACCGATATGGCGTCGGTGTGCCGCAGGTTAATGACCCGAAGAAACGAACCATTACTCCTGTTATTTCTGTCCCTGAAATCGACCAGAGAGAGGTTTATCAGAACCTTGATTTGGTGAAGTCCGTCGGTGAGTATCATTCCTCCGATGGCGGCGAATCCTGGGATAAGCGTGAGTATCCGGCCAGCATCGACTCCAGCCGTGTGAAAATTCTATACGGCGACGAGGGCGGAGCGTTGAAAGATGGCGTCATCGAAATTCGGCGTGGTGTAGCGGACTTGGACCTCGGTGACTCTCACTATGCTCAGGTCCGCATCCTCGTGGACGGAACCCACTACCTTAAAGGTATGGCGATGTACTCTGAGGATATGCCGGATGGCGTTGATATCGTCTTTAACACCAATAAACACTCTGGCACTCCTAAGATGGACGTTATGAAGCCTATTCAGGCCGACCCTGACAATCCGTTTGGAGCCTTTATCAAGGCGAATGGTCAGAGCCACTACATCGATGCTGATGGAACAGAAAAGCTGTCGGCGATCAACAAGTTAAAAGAAGAGGGCGACTGGGATAAGATGAGCAAAAACTTGTCTTCCCAGTTTCTTTCTAAGCAGCCGCTTCAGCTTATCAAGAAGCAGTTGGACTTGACCTATGCCGATGCCGCCGATGAGTTCGCCGAAATCTGCGCTCTGACCAATCCGACTGTTAAGCGAAAACTTCTGCTTGACTTCGCTGACGAGTGTGACTCCGCCGCCGTACATCTGAAAGCCGCCGCTCTCCCCAGGCAGAGCACTCAGGTCATTCTTCCACTCAATGCGATGAAGGAGACTGAAATCTTTGCCCCCAATTATCGGGATGGTGAGCAGGTTGCTTTGGTTCGCTATCCTCATGGCGGCACGTTTGAAATTCCTATTCTCACAGTCAACAACAAGAACCCCTCGGCTATCGCTATTTTGGGTAAGAACATTCGTGATGCTGTTGGTATCAACCCAAAAGTTGCAGAGCGTCTTTCCGGAGCGGACTTTGATGGCGACCAAGTTGTTGTCATCCCGACCGGTAGAGGGGTGAAGATCCAATCAACCCCCGCCCTGAAAGATTTGGAGGGCTTTGACCCGAAAACACAGTATTCCACTGAGGGAAAGACTGGTGTTCGTCTGCTCTCCAAAGGAGCTGCCACACAGCGGCAGATGGGCGAAATTTCAAACCTCATCACGGACATGACCCTCAAGGGTGCCCCTGAAAGTGAGATTGCCCGGGCTGTTAAACACAGCATGGTGGTCATCGATGCGGCCAAACACAAGCTGGACTACCGGCAGTCCGAAAAAGACAACGGCATCGCCGAGCTTCGTAAGCGTTACCAGGGGTATACCGATGAAGACGGAAAAGAGAGGGGCGGTGCCTCCACTTTGCTGTCCCGTCGGAAGCAGACTGTTGATGTGCCTGAGCGTCAGGGAAGCGGCGTTATTGACCCCAAGACAGGTAGGGTGGTCTATAAAGAGTCCGGCAGAACCTACGTTGACCCGAAAACGGGAAAGACCGTTCTGGCTACAACTAAGGTCAGCCGTATCGAGGCCCTGGACGACGTCCGTAAACTGTCCTCCGGCACTCTTCAGGAAGAGGCTTATGCAGAGCACGCTAACCGTATGAAAGCCCTGGCCAATCAGGCGAGGCTTGAATATAAAGCTACGCCTACGCTGAAGCGTTCGGCCAGTGCGGCAAAAGCCTTTGAGCCCGAAGTGACCAGGCTTATGTCTGCTCTCCGTGTGGCTCAGTTGAACGCCCCTCGCGAGCGTGAGGCCCAGCGTATTGCTAATGCTCGCGTCAAGGCCAAAGTGCAGGACAACAACATCACTGACAAAGACGAAATCTCTAAGATTCGTCGGGCTGCCATCAATGATGCAAGAGTTGCTACCGGTGCCAGCGGCAAACGGACTCGCATCACCATCAGCGATGGCGAATGGACAGCTATTCAAGCAGGCGCAATTTCTGACACAACGTTGAGCGAGATTCTTCGCTATGCGGAACCGAAGACCGTCAGAGAACGCGCCACTCCAAGAGCAACGACACAGTTGTCGCAAGCGCGTGTCAATCGTATTAAGGCTTTGGCAAACTCTGGTCACACAAATGCTGAGATTGCTGAGGCTTTGGGAATTTCGAGTTCCGCTGTCTCGAAGTATTTGAATGAGTGAAAGGAAGTGAGAGCAAATGGCTCAATGTGCGCTGACTACGGTGGACAATCCGTATGACCCCTTTACACAGCCCGAGGCCTGGTATCGTTTCGACGAGGGCAAAGGTTATCACTCCTGCTCTTACTTGGCCCGTATCGCCCGCACTTCCGATCAGCTCTCCGATGCTGAGAATGAGCAGGAAATGGAACGCGCCATCGACGACATCGTCAAGTACGATCCCCTCGGCATCTACAAAAAAGTGAAAGCTGCTTCTGATTCGGGCATCGCTGTGACTACTTAGTGAGGACTGGCATCCACACTGAAGCTGTGAGCTGATTGTTTTGTGAACCACATCAAACAGTTCATAGCTTTAGCAACGCTTTGTGCTGCGGGTGCGGAGCATCTCAGCCCTCACGAAAGGTATAGGGGGGGGGTAGCGAAAAACACACCCCCTATGGCATCGCGGCGGTCCTTGAAAATTCCCCGGGGGATATTTTTGGAAAACAGTTTCACCCAGGGCAGCGTTTGAACGAGCCCACAAGGCTGACATTTTCCCGTCGGGAGCTTTCGTCACCTCCACGAAGGTTCTCCTTTCTGCCCGACCGGTTTGACAGCTTATGCGGGCTCCTTCAAACGCTGCCCTAACCATCGCAATACCTACCAAAACGCAACAGCAATCGTCATCAATCTTAGCGAGAGGAGGCGGTAAGGATGGCAAAAGCTGTGGGAAAGAGACGTGCGGCTTTGACGCCAGAGGCCAGAGAGCAGCAGTTGATTTCGCTGGCAGTCGACCTTGCCGAAAAACAGCTCATCGAAGGGACAGCTTCCTCTCAAGTTATCTCTCATTTTCTCAAGCTCGGATCTATGAGGGCTCAGATCGAAAAAGAACTGTTAGAAAAGCAGAGAGATTTGGCTGCGGCAAAGGCCGAGTCGATCAAGTCCGGAGCCCGCATGGAGGAGCTGTACCTCAATGCTGTCAACGCCATGAAAAGCTATAGTGGACAGGAGGAGGACCCGGATGGAGAAGATTAGATGCTACTCCGAGCTGGTTCTACTCCCAACATTTGAGGAGCGTTTTCAATATTTGCGCCTCGATGGGGTTGTTGGTCAGGAAACCTTTGGATTTGACCGCTACATGAACCAATACTTCTACCGCTCGAAAGAATGGAGGCGGGTAAGGGATATTGTCATTGCCAGAGATGCCGGTTGTGATTTGGGCATTCCCGGGCATGAGATATTCGGTCGAGTTCTGATCCATCACATGAACCCGATCAGGCCGGAGGATATCCGGAGTCGAAGCGACATTTTACTCAATCCGGAGTATCTTATCGCCACCGTTCATGAGACCCACCAAGCGATTCACTATGGCGACGAAACCCTTTTGATTACAGCCCCTATCCCAAGAGAAAGAAACGATACCTGTCCCTGGAAACATTGAATAAAGGAGGACGACAAGTCATGCAAAACAATTCCCAAAACCGAACGCCTCGCCCTGATGTAAAGGAGGCTCCGGTAAAGCAGCCCGTTTCGGAGAAGCCGTTCATCGGCGTCGTGACCGACTGTCTGCGGCTTAACGTGCGCAAGGAACCCGACCCGGATGCCCCGGTTGTGGCTATTGTCGACGCGCTGACTCAGGTGGACGTCGACATGGAGGGCTCTACCGAGCTCTTCTGCAAGGTTCGCACCTCGGACGGCATTGAGGGCTTCTGTATGAAGAAGTACATCCAGCTCCGGCGTTAGGAGTGAGCCTATGGAGACTATCGAAAGCATCCTGACGTCAATTAAGAAACTGTTGGGCATCGATGAGAGCTATACTCATTTCGACCCGGACCTCATCATGCACATCAATTCTGTGTTTTCCGTTTTAACACAGATTGGCGTCGGGCCGGCCAACGGTTTCTCCATCACAGGCAAAAGCGAGACGTGGTCTGACTTCATCGGGAAGGACGCAAATCGTTTTTCGCTCGCAAAATCCTATATGCATCTTAAGGTTAAACTGCTATTCGACCCGCCTCTCAGCTCCGCAGCCATTGACTCGATCAATCGGCAAATCGGAGAGTTCGAGTGGCGGCTTTCTGTTGCGGCGAGTCCTGGGGATGACAACAGCGGAGAGGAGGATACTCAAAATGGATGAACTCCAGCACCATGGTATCAAAGGGCAGAAATGGGGCGTCCGACGATTCCAAAATGCTGACGGAAGTCTGACCACGGCGGGCAAGCAGCGGGCATCGGCAACAAAGAAACGTACCGATGCTAAAAATCGGGGAACCCTCACCAACGCCCAGTTGAAGCAAAAGATTGAGAGGCTTCAACTGGAGAAGCAACTCAGGGAGCTCACGAATGCAGAGGTAAACTCGGGACGCGTCTATGCCCAGAAAATTCTTAAGGATGTTGGGAGCAAGGTGCTGACAACCGCCGCCAGTGGGGCTCTGCTGTATGCTGGAAAAGCGGCCATCACGAAGTCGTTCAGCCCGCAGGAATTTGCGAATGCCATCTTTAACGGCGGCCCGAAGAAAAAGTAGGTGAGCTGATGGCCCTGTCGAACACTGCTGTCCCAAAATACTACGGTCGGTTTCGAGATGCGGTAATCCGAGGAGAGATTCCGGTTTGCAAGGAAGTCTCGATGGAGATGAACCGGATTGATGACTTGATTGCCAACCCCGGAATTTACTACGACGATAAGGCGGTTGAGGGGTGGATCAAATACTGTGAGTCTGAATTGACATTAACAGACGGGTCCGATCTTTGTCTGTTGGACAGTTTCAAGCTCTGGGGAGAGCAAGTGTTTGGCTGGTACTATTTCGTTGAACGATCTGTTTATGAGCCAAATGCGGATGGGCATGGGGGTCACTACGTTACAAAAACAATTAAAAAGCGGCTTATCAATAAGCAGTATTTGATTGTTGGGCGTGGGGCTGCAAAATCTCTTTATGACTCTTGCGTTCAATCCTATTTCCAAAACATTGATACATCCACGACCGACCAAATCGTCACCGCCCCTACTGTACGCCAGTCTGAAGAGGTTTTGACCCCAATTAAAACCGCTATAACCAGAGCACGAGGCCCCCTTTTCAAGTTTTTAACTGAAGGTTCTCTCCAGAACACCACTGGTTCCAAGGCCAATCGTGTGAAACTGGCCTCGACCAAGAAAGGTATTGAGAACTTTATCACGGGGTCAATTATACGAATCATCCCCATGTCCATCGATAAACTCCAAAGTCTTCGCTGCAAAATTGCAACTGTTGATGAGTGGCTTTCCGGGGACATTCGTGAAGACCCTATCGGCGCAATAGAGCAGGGCGCTTCCAAAAATGATGACTGGTTGATTACAGCTACGAGTTCCGAAGGCACAGTCCGAAACGGGGCTGGCGACACTATCAAAATGGAGCTCATGGACATTCTAAAGGGCGACTACATCAATCCTCATGTTTCCATCTGGTGGTACAAGTTGGATTCCGTGGATGAAGTAGCTTACCCTGAGATGTGGATGAAGGCCAACCCTAACATTGGGAAGACAGTCACCTATGAAACGTACCAGTTAGACGTTGACAGAGCTGAGAAAGCCCCTGCCGCTCGCAATGATATTCTGGCAAAGCGGTTTGGTCTTCCGATGGAAGGCTATACCTATTACTTCACGTATGAAGAAACCCTCTGTCATCCTCATCGGAGCTTTTGGCAACTGCCTTGTGCTCTTGGTGGAGATCTTTCTCAGGGGGATGACTTTTGCTCCTTTACATTTCTTTTCCCGTTGCGAAATGGACGTTTTGGGGTAAAGACCCGGAACTACATTTCTTCCCGCACGCTGAACAAACTTCCGGCAGCCATGCGAATCAAGTATGAGCAGTTCATGAATGAGGGTAGTCTTATCGTTCTTGAGGGAACAGTTCTGGATATGATGCAGGTCTACGAAGACCTGGACGATCACATTGTCCGTTGTGGCTATGATGTCCGATGCTTTGGCTATGACCCGTACAATGCCAAGGAGTTCGTAGAACGCTGGGCCGCTGAAAATGGGCCGTTTGGCATCGAAAAGGTCATTCAGGGCGCGAAGACAGAGTCGGTTCCTCTTGGCGAGCTGAAGAAACTTGCTGAGGACAGACTGCTCATTTTCGATGAGGAGCTTATGACCTACGCGATGGGAAACTGTATCGCTATGGAAGACACCAATGGAAACCGGAAGCTGCTGAAAAAGCGGTATGAGCAAAAAATTGATGCCGTTGCGGCCATGATGGACGCTTACATCGCCTATAAGCACAATCCCGAAGCATTTGAGTAATTTTACGGACTCGCGGGCCTATTGGTCTGCGGGATTTTTTATGTCATGAAGGAGGTGATGAGTTCCGAATGGAAATGACGCTTGGTTCCAGGCTGCGGCACGCATGGAACACGTTTCTCAGCCGCGACCCGCTTAGTTACCGTTATTCCTTTGGCCCCAGCTATTCCTACCGTCCGGACCGGCCTATTTTCAGTCGGGGGAACGAACGCTCCATTGTGACCTCGGTTTATAACCGCATCGCTTTGGATGTGTCTTCTATGACGATCCAGCATGTCCGGCTGGACGAGAACGACCGGTTCAAGGAAGTCATTGAGAGCGGTTTGAACAACTGTTTGAATTTGGAGGCGAATATCGACCAGACAGGCCGAGCTTTCGTTCAGGACATTGTCATGTCTATGCTGGACGAGGGCTGCGTTGCTATTGTCCCTGTGGACACGACATTCAATCCCAAGGAGACAGGCTCCTTTGACATTTCCACGATGCGGACCGGAAAAATCCTGGAGTGGTATCCGCAGCATGTGAAAGTCCGGGTCTACAACGACCGCAAGGGAGAAAAAGAGGACATTCTGGTGCCTAAAAGCACCGTGGCCATTGTGGAAAATCCTTTCTACTCGGTCATGAATGAGCCCAACTCCACTATGCAGCGTCTGATTCGGAAGCTCAACCTGCTGGACGCAATCGATGAGCAGAGCGGTTCCGGAAAGCTCAACCTTATCATCCAGCTTCCTTACGTCATTAAGACGGCAGCGAGGCGTCAACAGGCGGAAGAACGCCGTAAAGATATCGAGGAGCAGTTGTCCGGTTCCAAGTATGGTGTTGCGTACACCGATGGAACGGAGCATGTGGTTCAGCTAAATCGACCCGTCGACAACAATCTCATGAGCCAGATCGAATACCTGACGAGTATGCTTTACAGCCAGTTGGGATTGACTCAGGGCATCATGGACGGTTCCGCCGACGAGAAGACAATGCAGAACTACTACACCAGGACGATTGAACCCATTCTCTCCGCTATCGTTGACGAGATGAAAAGGAAATTCCTCACCAAAACCGCTCGGTCACAGAAGCAGTCCATTCTGTTCTTCAGAGATCCGTTCAAGCTGGTGCCTGTGGGTGAGATTGCTGAGATTTCCGACAAGATGACTCGTAACGAGATCATGACCTCGAACGAGATCAGACAGAAGATCGGCATGAAACCCTCGACCGACCCGAAAGCGGACGAGCTCCGGAACAGTAACCTGAGCGCACCGGCCGAGAACACACCCCAATCGCAACCCACTACAACACCAAAGGAGGACAATGTTCAAAATGGAACTGAAGTATGACTTTAGTGGCTGGGCAACCCGAAACGACCTTGTCTGCGCCGACGGACGCACGATTCGCCGCGACGCTTTCAAGCACTGTGACGGGATGTCGGTTCCCATCGTGTGGAACCACCAGCACAATGACCCCGCCAATATTCTGGGCCACGCCATTCTGGAGAACCGCCAGGACGGTGTGTACGCCTATGGTTTCTTCAATGACACTGACAGCGGTAAGGCTGCCAAGCAGTTGGTACAGCATGGCGACGTGCAGGCGCTGTCTATCTACGCCAACGGCCTGAAGCAGCAGTCCAACGGCCGTGGCAAGGATGTCATTCACGGTGACATCCGCGAGCTCAGCCTGGTCGTCGCCGGAGCCAACCCCGGAGCGTTCATCGACTTCGTGGATTTGGCCCACGGCGAGGGCGCCGAGCAGGAGGTCATCATCGGGACTGGTGAGCCTATCGCTCTTTGCCACTCCGAGGAAGGCGGCCAGGAGCCGGCATCCGCCCCTCCCAAAGCTGACCCCAAGCCCGACGGCAAAAACGATGAGACCATCGAGGACGTGTGGAACAGCCTCACGGACAAGCAAAAGCTGGCGATGGGGGTTATGCTCAAGCAGGCCGCCGAGGGAGGCGGACAGTCTGGCGACCCTGATCCCGACCCCAAGCCCGACGGAGCGGACGGCACCGTCACACATTCTGACAATCCTGAAGGAGGAGACAACATCATGAAGCACAACGTTTTCGACAAGCCTGACGAGACCCAGGACTTTACCCTGAGCCACTCTGCCCAGACGGAGATCATCGCCAGCGCCAAGACGAAGAGCGTCGGCACCCTCCAGGGGGCCCTGAAGCTCTACGCCGAGCAGAACAGCGACACCCTCAAGCATGGCATCGACGACATCGAGGCCCTGTTCCCCGAGTACAAGGATCTGAAGCCCGGTGCCCCCGAGCTCATCACCCGGGACCAGGGCTGGGTCGGCGTGGTCATGAGCAAGGTTCATAAGAGCCCCATCAGCCGCATCCGCACCCGGAATATGGACGCCCGCGGCGACGACATCCGGGCTCATGGCTACCAGAAGGGCAAGCGTAAGACTCCCTCCGGCAACATGAAGCTGATGAAGCGGACCACCGATCCTCAGACCATCTACATCCGCGACTCCATGCACCGGGATGATATCATCGACATCACCGATTTCGATGTGGTCAACTACAAGTATGGCGTCATGAAGATGACCCTCAACGAGGAGATTGCCATTGCCATCATGATCGGCGATGGCCGTGATGAGGCCGACGAGCAGAAGATTTCCGAAGAGCACATCCGCTCCATCTGGAACGACGACGACCTCTACACTATCCACTATGACGTGGACATCGAGGCCGCCCGGAACGAGCTTCAGGGCTCTCGCACCGACATGAACTTCGGCGATAATTACATCTACGCCGAGGCCATCATCACCGCCGCCCTGTACTCCCGGGAGAAGTTCAAGGGCACCGGCACGCCCGACCTGTTCTGCACGCCCCACCTGGTCAATGTGATGCTGCTGGCGCGCGACCTGAACGGTCGCCGCATCTACAACTCCAAGGCCGACCTGGCTGCCGCCCTGAACGTCGGTAACATCTACACTGCTGAGCAGTTCGAGGGCCTGGCCCGCACCGACAAGGACAACGTCCAGCATAAGCTCCTGGGCCTCTTCGTCAACCTGGCTGACTACACCGTCGGTTCCACCAAGGGCGGCGAGATCACTCGCTTCAACCAGTTCGACATCGACTTCAACCAGGAGAAGTACCTGATCGAGACCCGTCTGTCCGGTGCTCTCCACCGGCTGTGGTCCGCCATCGCCCTGGAAGAGCCCGTGAAGCCCGCTTCCGGCGGCGGTTCCAATCCGTAAAGGAGAAAGTTCAAAATGGCAAAATTTTATGGACCGGTAGGCTATGCTGATACGGTTGAGACAGCGCCCGGCGTTCACGAGGAAAAGATCACCGAACGGATGTATAGCGGTGACCTGCTTCGGAACACCGGGCTTATTCAATCTGCCGAAACCCTCAACGACAACATCAATGTTGCAAATGAGATCAGCATAGTCGCCGATCCATTTGCCTATCAGAACTTCTACCGGATGCGCTATGTCGGGTTCATGGGCACGAAATGGAAAGTGACCAAAGTAGAAGTCCAGTATCCCAGGCTGATCTTGACGATTGGGGGTGTCTACAACGGAAAGAAGACTCGAACTTCACAAAAATCTGTGTAGCATCCTCGATTGCCCCGACAGAGGCGACGAATGCCGGGCCTATTTCCAGCCCCCTGCTGATGTGGAGATGGAATATGACTGCATCGTCTATGAGCGCAAGCTCATAAAGCCTACGTTTGCCAACAATCAGCCTTACTTATTGCACGACTGCTATCAGGTGACGCTCATTTACAGGAACCCTGACAGCGACCTGCCCAAAAAGGTTGCGCTGCTGCCGATGTGCGCTCATGAACGCCATTTTACAGCGGACAATCTGCACCACGACGTATTTACCCTATACTTCTAACCTTATAAAGGAGGAAATCGACAATGAGTAGAATGAAATGGGATCAGATCGGCGAGCGGCTGTTTGAGACCGGTCTGGATCACGGCGTCCTGTTCCCCATGGGCAACGATGGCAAGTATGCCAAGGGTGTGCCCTGGAATGGTCTGTCCGCAGTCAATGAGACCCCCTCCGGCGGCGAGCCCAACGCTGTCTGGGCCGATAACATCAAGTACCTCAACCTGATGTCCGCCGAGGACTTCGGCGCCACTGTGGAGGCCTTCACCTATCCCCCCGAGTTCGAGGAGTGCGACGGCTCTGCCGAGGTCGCCCCTGGTGTGACCATCGGCCAGCAGGTCCGCAAGATGTTCGGTCTGTCCTACCGCACCCTGATCGGCAACGATGTGGTCGGCCAGAACTACGGCTATAAGCTGCATCTGGTCTACGGGGCCCAGGCGTCTCCCTCCGAGAAGAACCGCCAGACCGTCAATGACAGCCCCGAGGCCACCGCCATGAGCTGGTCTCTGACCACCACTCCCGTGGACGTCCCCGGCTACAAGGCCACCGCCCACATGACCATCGACTCCACCAAGACCGACAAGGCCAAGCTGGCCGCCTTTGAGGACATCATCTACGGCCAGGACGCCGCCGGCGACAGTGCCGCTGTTGAGTCCAGGCTGCCGATGCCCGAGGAGGTCATCGAGTTCTTCAAGGAAGTCCCGCCCGCCGGCTGATTTCCTGCACAACATCCGTACCCTGCGAAGCGGGGCTCTCTTCACCGAGGGCTCCGCTTTCTTTAATTTTTGAAAGGAGAATCTTCCAATGCTGAAAAGAACCTTTAAGTTTGTCGACTACAACGGCAATCCCCGCACCGAGGACCACTACTTCAATCTGACCCAGGCCGAGGTGACCGAGCTGGAGCTCTCTGTGGACGGCGGCCTCACCGCCATGATTAACCGTGTCGTTCAGGCGCAGAACGGCCGGCAGATCATCGACACCATGAAGGACATCATCCTCAAGTCCTACGGCGTGAAGTCCCCCGATGGCCGCCGGTTCATCAAGAACCAGGAGGTCCGCGATGCTTTCGCTCAGACGGAGGCGTACAGCCAGTTGTTCATGGAGCTGGCTACTAACGCCAAGGCTGCAAGCGATTTCGTCGCCGGCATCATCCCGGCCAAAGAGGATGTGGCATCTGACGCTGAGACGCCTGCCCTCCCCGGCGGTTCTGACGCGCCGTCTCCGGCCTGATCCTTATAAGGGAGACCGGAAATGCTGGAAATTACGATTCCTGAAACCGAGCTGTTTGACGGCGTCGAAACTTTCATCCCTGTAAAAGAGCAGACGCTTCGATTGGAGCATTCGCTGGTCTCACTTTCAAAATGGGAGTCGAAATGGCATAAGCCGTTTCTGTCAAAGAAGAGAAGAACGATGGAGGAGTCCATTGACTACGTTCGCTGTATGACGCTGACGCAGAATGTGGACCCCTCTGTTTATAGGGCTATTACTCCGGAGATTTTGCGGGAGGTAGAAGCCTATATCGACGCTTCCATGACGGCTACCACCTTTCACAACATGAAGAAGAGTACGGCCAGCGAACCGAGAGTAACTGCTGAAATCATCTACTACTGGATGATTTGTCACGGCATTCCTTTTGAGTGCCAGAAGTGGCATTTGAACCGGCTGCTCACGCTTATCAACGTCTGCAACGCAAAGAGCCAGAAGCCGCAGAAGATTCCCAGGGCGGAGCAGATCGCCTACAACAAGAGACTCAATGCGGCGAACAAGAGAAAATGGAACACGAGAGGGTGATGCTATGTCCGAGAAGACGATTTGGGAGTATCTGAAAGCACAGGGGCTTACCGATGCCGGCGTTGCTGGTTTGATGGGTAATCTCTACGCCGAGAGTGGGCTTCGCCCGAACAATCTTCAGAACAGCTACGAGGGTAAGTTGGGGATGGCCGACGCCGAGTATACCGAGATGGTCGACCGAGGCACCTATGCCAATTTCGGAAATGACCGGGCGGGCTATGGTCTCGCTCAATGGACATATCCCAGCCGAAAGGCTGCTCTGTTGGCTTACGCCAAGGCCGCAGGGAAGAGTATCGGCGACCTGGAAATGCAGCTTGGTTTTCTGATGCAGGAACTTTCCGCTGGTTACAAGACTGTGCTGAATATTCTGAGAACAACTGTCAGCGTCCGAGAGGCATCCGACATCGTTCTCCTCCAGTTCGAGCGTCCCGCGGACCAGAGCGAGGCAAGGCAGAAGCAGCGGGCTGAATATGGCCAGAAGTATTTCGACAAGTATGCAAAGAAAGGAGACGGCATTATGGGATTCACCAATAGTTCCCTGGCTACGGTCAGGATGATTTCCCCGAACCGGACGCCAAATCGAAACCACGTTATCGACACCATCACCATCCACTGCTTTGTTGGGCAGGTGACTGCGAAGCGCGGGTGCGAGGTGTTCCAGCCCAGCAGCAGGAAAGCCTCCTGCAACTATGTTGTTGGGTATGACGGCTCTATTGGTCTGTGCGTCGAGGAGAAGGATCATTCCTGGTGCTCAGGTGGCGCCGACAAAAAGGGTAACCCCATCCGGGTAAACGGCATCTCCGGTTCGTCCAACGACTATCAGGCCGTGACCATCGAGGTGGCCAGCGATACCAAGCATCCCTACACTATCACTGATAAGGCTATGGCGGCCTTGATTGAGCTGTGCGCCGACATCTGCCGACGAAACGGCATCAAACAGCTTCTGTGGAAAGGTGATAAGAAGCTGGTTGGTAAGGTGGCTCAGCAGAATCTTACGGTTCACCGCTGGTTCGCCAATAAAGCCTGTCCCGGCGACTACATCTACGAGTGCCTGGGCGACATCGCCGCCAAGGTGAACGCCAAATTGGGCGTCAGCTCCGCTCCTTCAACCCCTGCTATTTCCGAGAGCAAGGTTCCGTATAAGGTTCGTATCACCGCTACGGATCTTCGCATTCGGAAAGGCCCGGGCACCAACACGGCTATCGTTCAGAAGGCTATTGCCCCCGGTGTCTACACTATCGTGTCTGAGGCTACGGGCGAGGGCGCGACAAAGTGGGGCAAGTTGAAATCCGGCGTTGGCTGGGTTTCTTTGGACTTCTGCAAAAAGCTGTAACAGGAGGGCACATGATTACATTCAGACAAAAGGGCGACTTCTCCAAGCTGACCCGATTTTTGGAGAGAGCCAAAGAAGCTGTTCACCTCGGCGATCTTGATAAGTACGGCCGAGCTGGAGTGGCCGCCCTTGCGTCTGCGACGCCTGTTGACTCCGGCGAGACAGCCAGTTCGTGGTACTACGAGATCACCAACAAGAATGGTTCGGCAGTTATCTCATTTCGCAACTCCAATGTTCAAAATGGAGTCCCAATCGCCATCATTCTCCAGTACGGACATGGCACAGGGACTGGGGGCTGGGTACAGGGAAGAGATTACATCAACCCTGCTATCCAGCCTATTTTTGACCAAATCGCAAATAACGCATGGAAGGAGGTCACGAAGCTATGAGCACAACAATCGACGAGAGAGTCGTAGAGATGCGATTTGACAATCGCCAGTTTGAGCAAAATGTTCAGACCAGCTTGTCAACACTCGACAAACTCAAACAGGGTTTGGATCTGGACGGTGCTGCTAAGGGCCTGGAGGGTCTTGGCACCACCGCTAAGAAGTGTGACCTGTCGACTCTTAGCAATTCCGTCGAGACCGTTCGCGCGAAATTCTCGGCGCTTGAAGTCATGGCTATGACCGCTCTTTCCAACATCACCAATTCCGCAGTCAATGCGGGAAAGCGAATGATCTCTTCGTTCACAGTTGAACCGATTTCCACGGGCTTTAACGAATATGAACTGAAGATGGGCTCCATCCAGACCATCATGGCCAGTACCGGCGAGAGCCTGGATAAGGTCAATCAGAAGTTGGACGAGCTTAATACCTACTCTGACCGAACGATTTACTCGTTTGCGGACATGACCTCCAATATCGGAAAGTTCACCAACGCGGGTGTTAAGCTGGATGATGCCGTGGCAGCTATCCAGGGCGTTAGTAACGTGGCTGCTGTCTCCGGGGCAAACGCTAATGAGGCCTCCCGAGCCATGTATAACTTTGCCCAAGCCCTTTCGGCAGGCTACGTCAAGCTGATTGACTGGAAATCCATTGAGAACGCCAATATGGCGACGGTGGAGTTCAAGAACCAACTGCTGGAAGCGGCGGTTGCTGCTGGCACAGTGGAAAAGACTGCCGATGGTATGTATAAGGTCCTCACCAAGAATGGTCAGGGTGGAACGATGAAAGAGACTATCGACGCCACCCACATGTTCAACGACAGTCTCGCCTATCAGTGGATGACCACAGAGGTTCTGACCAGTACGCTGAAAGATTACGCCGACGAAACGACTGAAATTGGCAAAAAGGCCTTTGCCGCCGCTCAGGACGTTAAGACCTTTTCTCAGTTGCTGGATACGCTCAAGGAGAGTGCTCAATCCGGGTGGGCCGAGACATGGCAGTTGATCGTTGGCGACTACGAAGAGGCAAAGGTTACGCTGCGAGAGTTCTCCGAGTTCTTCAGCAACATCATCGACGGCTCCTCCAAGGCTCGGAATGCTTTGCTCGGCGGAGCTCTGACGTCAAGCTGGGGGCAGTTGAAGAATGAGGTCAGTGACGCCGGATTTTCTGTGGATGCGTTCCGCGATGCGCTTCGGGAGACGGCGTCTGAGTCTGTTGCTGGCCTTGACAAGATGATTGAGGAGGCAGGCTCCTTTGACGCCACTCTTTCACAGGGGTGGCTGACAACTGATATTTTGGCTAAGACGCTGGACAAGCTGGCCAATGAGGCCACGGGAACGACTGGCGGTATTTCCGCACTGAGCGATGAACAGCTTAAGAACATCGGCTATACCGAGGAGCAGATCGCGGCGCTTCGTTCCCTCAGCAATCAGGCGAACTCTTCTACGGGAGAAATCGCCGACCTTGTTCAGAACATGACCCGCAAAAGCGGCAGAGAGCTTCTTTTCGAATCCCTCCTGAATAGCGCCAAGGCAATCCAAAAGGTGTTTGGAGCGCTGAAAGGGGCCTGGGATGAGGTGTTTCCTCCGATGACCTCGGAACGGCTCTATGGCTTAATTGAGGGGTTGAACAAGTTTACACAGCGGCTCATCATTTCCGACGAAACAGCGGACAAAATCAGTCGGACATTCAAAGGGCTGTTTGCTGTCCTTGACATCATTCGTCAAGGGCTTTCTGCTGTGTTCAAGGCTGTGAGTCCCTTGCTTGGCGGTCTTGGCACTTTGAGCGGGGGCATTCTCGATGTGACGGCTTCTTTCGGGGATTGGCTCGTTGGCATTGACGAGGCAGTAAAGAAAGGCGACGTCTTCAACCGGGTATGCCAGCGCATTTCGGATTTTGTCGCTGCGGCCGCTTCCAAAGTAAAAGAGTTCATTCAGACAGTCAAGGAAAACTTCAAAATCCCCGGTTTTGAGGGGTTCCAAAATCTTCTTGGCCGAGTTCGGGAACGCATGGGGCAGGTCCTTGACTCTGCTGGAGATATGGGCTCCGGCGTAAGCGCTGCCGTCGGCGTCATGGGGTCTGCTCTGGCCAACAGCAAGTTCCTCCAGGCACTCCAAAAGCTGTATAACGGAGCGAAGACGATTGGTGCCGCTATCGTAAAGGCTATCGGCGGTCTGGCCAGCGGCGTTGTGGAAAAACTGGGAAACGCCGATTTCAGTGGAGCTATCGACTTGCTGAATGGTATTTCGTTTGGCGCTATTGCCGTCGGTATCACCAAGTTCCTGCACAGCATCCAGCAGCCTTTTGATGAGGTCGGCGGGTTCCTTGACAATGTAAAGGGTATCCTGGACGAAGTCAGAGGCTGTTTCGAGGCATACCAAACGCAACTGAAAGCCGGCGCCCTGCTTAAGATTGCTGGCGCCATCGGTATCCTTGCCGCGGCCATCGTGGCTATTTCTCTGATTGACAGCGATAAGTTGTCGGCCTCTCTCGGTGCGGTCACCGTTCTGTTTGCCGACCTGATGGGTTCCATGGCGATTTTCAGCAAAATCAGCGGCGACATGAAAGGTGTGACAAAGACATGCGCCGCCATGCTCGCTGTCTCTACCTCCGTTCTTATCCTCGCATCCGCATTGAAGAAGATCGCAGACCTGGATGCCGGACAGCTCGCCGTTGGCCTGACTGGTATTGCCGGGATGATGGCGGCTCTCGTGGCATCTATGAAGGTGCTGGGAAGCGGTTCCGGCTCAGTAGTCAAAGGCGCTACGCAGATGATTATATTCGCCGGGGCAATCAAGATTTTGGCGTCTGTCTGCACTGACTTGGCTGACCTGGAATGGGGGCAGTTGGCGAAGGGCCTGACCGGTGTCGGTGTCCTGCTGGCCGAGGTGTCTCTGTTCCTGAACACTGCAAAATTCAGTGGGAAATCCATTACCACAGCGACCGGAATTGTTATTTTGTCCGGAGCAATCAAGGTGCTGGCCTCTGCCTGCAAGGACTTTGGGCAGATGAACTGGGGTGAAATCGCAAAGGGTCTCACTTCCATTGGCGCTCTGCTCCTTGAAGTATCCGCCTTTACCAAGCTCACAGGCAATGCCAAGCACGTTATCTCCACGGGGCTCGCGTTAATTGAGATCGCCGCAGCTATGAAGATCTTCGCATCTGCTATGAAATCTTTCAGCTCTATGAGCTGGGAGGAGATTGGCAGAGGGCTTACGGCTATGGGCGGCGCCCTGGCCGAGGTCACCCTTGCGATGAATCTGATGCCGAAGAACATGGTCGGTATTGGCGTTGGTCTAATCGCTGTGGGTGCGGCTTTGGAAATCGTGGCCGACTCTCTCAGGAAGATGGGCGGCATGAGTTGGGAGGAGATCGCGAAAGGGCTTGTCACTCTCGGCGGAGCTCTTGCGGAACTCGCTATTGGGCTTAACCTGATGAATGGTACGCTGGCCGGGTCCGCCGCTATGTTGGTGGCGGCAGGCGCATTGGCTGTACTTACGCCGGTGCTGGTCGTTCTTGGCTCCATGAGTTGGGAGTCTATTGCCAAGGGGCTGGTCACGTTGGCCGGCGCGTTTACCGTCATTGGTGTCGCCGGTGCTGTACTCACTCCGCTTGTTCCGACTATTCTTGGACTTGCTGGCGCGTTCGCTCTGATTGGCGTTGGAACACTCGGTATTGGCGCTGGTCTTCTGGCGATTGGTGCCGGGCTGTCCGCTATTGCAATCGGCATTACCGCCCTCGCGACCTCGATGGGAGCCGGCGTGGCCATCATTGTGGCCGGACTGACAACCATTATCACTGGAATTGCCGCTTTGATTCCCGCTATCGCCGAAAAGCTGGGCGAGGCTGTTGTGGCGTTCTGTAAGGTGATTTCCGACGGCGCTCCTGCGATTGGAGAGGCCGTCAAGGCTCTTGTCCTGACCCTGGTTGACGTGTTAGTCGAGTGTGTTCCTGCTCTGGCAAACGGAGCGCTGGAGCTGATTGCCGGCGTACTGTCTGCTCTGGTCACATACACCCCGCAAATTGTCGATTCCATTGCTCAGTTCCTGGTAGAGGTCATCGAGGGCATTGCGCGAAATCTGCCCGATTTGATTCAGGCTGCTGTGCATCTCCTCATGGCGTTCTTCTCCGGGATCGTGGATGCTCTGGCCGGTATTGATACCGATGCGCTGCTGAAAGGCATCGCCGGCGTCGGTCTGCTGTCCGCTATCATGCTGGCACTTGGCGCTGTCGCCGGGTTGGTTCCCGGCGCTATGGCTGGTGTTCTTGGCATGGGCGCAGTTATCGCCGAACTGGCACTTGTGCTCGCCGCTATCGGTGGTCTGGCACAGATTCCGGGCCTGTCCTGGCTCATCAGCGAGGGCGGAAAGCTCCTTGAGGGCATTGGCACCGCAATCGGCTCCTTTGTAGGCGGCATCGTCGGCGGTTTTATGAGCGGTGTATCCAGTCAGTTCCCGCAAATCGGAGCTGACCTTGCCGCGTTCATGACCAATGTCCAGCCGTTTATTGACGGGGCCAGCAGTATCTCCCCCGACATGCTCTCCGGCGTCAAAGCGTTGACAGAGGTCATCCTCCTGCTCACCGCCGCTGATATTTTGGACGGATTGACCTCCTGGCTCACAGGCGGTTCCTCACTGTCTGATTTTGCGGAACAGCTCGTCCCCTTTGGGGAGGCCATGAGCAACTTCTCAAAGTCGATTGCCGGTATGGACGGCGGCCTCGTTTCTCAGGCTGCGATTGCTGGCAAGACTCTGGCTGAAATGGCCGCGACGCTTCCGAACAGCGGTGGGGTTGTCGGTTTCTTCGCCGGAGAGAACGACATGGAGACCTTTGGAAATCAGCTCGGCACATTTGGCGACGCGATGGTCAACTTCGCGAACAAGGTCAAGGGGATGGACGCCGATGCTGTGACCAATGCCGCGATTGCCGGTAAGACCATGGCCGAAATGGCCGCTACGCTTCCAAACAGCGGCGGCGTAGTCGGTTTCTTCGCCGGCGAGAACGACATGACTACCTTTGGCGAGCAGCTTGTCCCCTTTGGCAAAGCCATCAAGGACTATTCCCTGGCCGTCCAAGGCTTGGATGTGGACGCTGTTACAAACTCCGCCACCGCCGGTCAGGCTATGGTGGAGCTGGCAAACACCATTCCAAACTGCGGAGGTGTGGTCGGCTTCTTCGCCGGAGAAAACAATCTTGACACCTTTGGCGCTCAGCTTCTCAGCTTCGGAAACTCTATCAAAGCGTATTCTCTGGCGGTAAAAGGTCTGGATACAGATGCCGTGACCAATTCCGCCACCGCCGGCAAAGCACTTGTGGAGCTGGCGAAAACCATCCCTAACTGCGGAGGACTGGTCAGTTTCTTTACCGGCGATAACAACATTGCCGATTTTGGAGATGACCTCGTTCTCTTCGGCAACGACCTTGCGGCCTATGCGGCAGCTATCAAAGATGTCAAGCCTGACGCGGTGACAGCTTCTGCCAACGCAGCGCAAGCACTTTCCAATCTGGCATCCGGTCTTCCTGACAGCAGCCTCTTCGACCAGTGGTTTGGAGGGGACCAGACTCTCGCATCGTTCGGCGACGATGTTGCCGAGTTCGGCGAGGCTATGGGTGATTACTACAATGAGATCTCCGGAATTGACCTCGGAAAGATGTCCGGCGTCATCACCCAAGTCTGGGGGCTCGTGGATCTTGCCAAGGGCGTCAAGGATGTCGATAAGAACGCTTTCACCAACTTCAGTAAATCTTTGACCACCCTGGCGAATAGCGGCATCGACGGTTTCACCGATGCGTTCTCTAATTGCGGTCAGAAAGTCAACAGCTCTGTTCTTGTCATGTTGAACTCTGTTAAATCTTCCATCTCCAGCAATAAGGCTGTCGCCAACCCGGCAATGGAGGAGGTCATGGGTTCCCTGGCAAACGTGGTGAACGAGAAGACCACGTCTATGAACACCGCTGTTGTACAGATGATGAACGGGTTCAGCAAGACTATCCGGGACAACACCAGCCCTGTCAAGTCGGCCATGACCACAGTTTTGAACAATACGGTGACCGCCATCAACAGCACGAAGGGCTCGTTTACCGAGGCTGGCAAGAATGTCGGCCAGGGATTTGTGAACGGCATCAACTCTAAGCTGAGCGCTTCTACCGCTGCGGGCCGCAGTTTGGGCCTTGCCGCACTGAATGCAGCAAAGAAAGCACTGGACAGTCATTCCCCGTCCCGTGAGTTCATCCACCTGGGCGAGAACATGGGCGAGGGCCTGGCAATCGGTGTGAAGAACAGTATTGTCCCAGCTTCTCAGGCAACTTCCGGCATGATCGACGAGGTCATCGCGGTCAGCTCCAAGGGCATTGACGCTTTTAAGGAGTGGGCCGAAGAGAAGAAGTATTATGGCGAGCTCAGTTTGAAAGACGAGCTGGCCGGGTACGAAAATCTTCAGAAGATGTACAAGGCTGGGAGCGAGGAACGCAAGCAGATCGACCGTGAGGTCTACAGACTTCAAAATGAACTTGTAGCGGCTACCTATCAGGCCTCCATGGACTGGATTGAGGAAGAGAAATACTACAACCGGCTCAGTCTGGAAGAGGAACTTGCCGCTTATGAGCGTGTCCAGGCCAGATATTTGGAGGGCAGCGAGGAGCGTAAGAAAGCCGACCGTGAGGTATATCGCCTGCGGAATGAGCTGATGGATGCCTCTTATCAGCATTCCATGGACTGGATTGAGGAAGAGAAATACTACAACCGAATGAGCCTTTCTGACGAACTGGCCGCCTATAAGCGGGTCCAGAGCCGGTATGCCAAAGGTACAGACGAGCGCAAGAAGATGGACCGCGAGGTCTACCGGCTGGAGAAAGAGATCAGCGACGCCCAGAAGCAGTATGCCGAAGATGTTCAGCGTGTTCAGAGTGAGGCCAATCAGAAGCGGCTTGACCTGGAGCAGGAGTATGCCGATAAGGTAAAATCTATCAACGACAAACTTGCGCAGGACATTCAGTCGCTGAACGACCAGTATGAAAATGCTTTGAAATCCCGCGAGAACAGCCTTTACCAATCCTATGGACTCTTTGACGAGGTCAAGAAACGGGAGGAAGTCAGCGGGGAAACACTGATGAAGAACCTTGAGGGTCAGGTCAAGGAGTTTGGCGAATGGCAGGATATTTTGGACAGCCTGTCCGCCAGAGGCCTTGACTCCGACCTGATTGGGGAGCTTCAGCAGATGGGCCCGGACGCTATCTCGCAGATCAAGGCGCTGAACTCCATGAGCGACTCCGAACTGGAAAAGTATGCGGCTCTCTGGTCTGTCAAGCACGCCCAGGCTCGGGAGCAGGCTGTCGGCGAGTTGGAGGGGCTCCGTATCGAGACCCAGAACAACATCGCGCAGCTCAGGGTCGAGGCCGACCGGGAGCTTGAAGAGTATCGCTCTGTCTGGCAGTCGAAGATGGCGCAGGTCACGGCCGACGCGGATGCGGAGCTTGAACGGCTTCGCAAGGAGTTTGGCGAAAAGGTCGGTCTTATCAAGACCAATACCGAGGATGACCTGAAAGAGATGTCCGAGACGGCGCAAAAGATCCTTCGGGAAGCCGGATGGGACGAGACCGGCAAGCAGATCGTGACCGGGCTGACCGATGGCGTTCAGTCTGAGCGTTCCAGCTTCATCGACGAGCTGACCAACATGGCGCTCGCCGGTGTGGAAGCCGTGAAGACAACGCTGGACATCAACTCGCCCTCTCGGGTATTCCGTGAGTTGGGCAACTTCACAGGGCTTGGTTTCGTGAATGGTTTGCACAGCTATGTGGAGAAATCCTATGACATTGGTGCGGATATGGCGGAGTCGACAAAGTCCGGCTTATCCAACGTGCTCCAGACAGTCGCCGATATTGTGAACGGCGGCGTCGAGATGGAACCGACCATTCGCCCGGTGCTGGACCTGTCCAATGTGGCGAGCGGTGTTGACACCCTTGACAGCTTGTTCTATTCCCGGCGGGCCATCGGTCTTGCCGGTCAGGCGAGCGTCGCGTTCAGCTCACCCCGTGATAAGAGCCAGGCGGCCTTTACCGTGAACAACAGCGATGTTGTGGCGGAGCTCAAGTCCCTCAGGGGAGAGATGGCCGCTATGGCGGAGAAGATGGAACGGATGCGGGTCGTGCTGGATACCGGAACTCTGGTGGGCGAAATGGTTGGCCCTATGGATACTGCTCTCGGGCAGAGAGCTACTTATAAGGGAAGGGGGAATTAGTTTGTACCATTCTATCACATTTGGCGAGAAAAACACATGGGATGACTGGCGGCTGGTCCCCTCTTCCCGACCTCTGTTCAACCCTCCGCCCCAAAAGGTAAAGACACTGGACATTCCCGGTGGGGACGGCGTTATTGATTTGTCGCAAGCCCTCACCGGGTATCCGGTGTATCAGAACCGGACGGGCTCCATTGAGTTCATCGTCATGAACGACTTTAAGCCCTGGCACATGGCTTACTCCGACATCATGGACTATCTGCATGGGCAGACCCTGCGGGCGGTTCTAGAGGACGACCCGGAGTATTTCTACGAGGGCCGCTTTGCCGTAAACGCCTGGAAGTCGGAAAAGGACTGGTCCCGCATTGTTATCAATTACGATGTCGGCCCCTACAAATGGTCGGTGCTGTCGTCTGTTGACGATTGGCTGTGGGACCCGTTCAACTTTCAAAATGGCGTTATCCGCGCCATGCTGTTCAAGAACATCGCCGTTTCCACAACGGCAAAGGTCCAGCATCTGGACGCGGCGCTCTTTGGCCGGGCCCCCATCTGTCCTCATTTCGTTGTGAGGTCTTCGGCTGGACGGGGCGTCCATGTCCGGTTTGTAAATCCGAAGCTGGAGCTGGACATCACCAAGTTGCTGCACGATGGAACTGTGCAGATCCCGGAGTTTGTGTTCTTCGGGGATTTGGGAGCGGACATCTATTTCTGGTGCGACACCGGAACGGCAATGGTTTCTGTTGACTTTAGAGTAGGGAGGTTGTGACAGCGATGTATTCGATTTACGCAGACGGCGCTTGTATTTACAGTGATGTCTTTGCGGTTGACAGCATGAAAGTCATCAATCCCAAACTGACTCTGGAGGACAACGGGGCCGGCTCCCTGGTGGTGACGCTTCCACCCCATAACGCTGGCTATGCCTCTATTGTCCGAATGGTCACGGATATTTCTGTCCAAAAAGACGGCGAGGAGATCTGGGCCGGACGTGTGCTGTCGGAAAGCGAGGATTTTTACCGCAATCGTATCCTCTACTGTGAGGGTGAGCTGGCGTACTTCAACGACAGTACCCAGCCTCCGGCGGAATATTCGGGTATGAGCGTCCGCGGGTATCTGGAGCGGCTTATCGCCGTCCATAACTCTAAGGTCGCTGCAAACCGACGTTTCACCCTGGGAGCGGTGACGGTCGTTGACAAAAACTTTCCCACCTACTACACCAACCACGATAAGACCATGGCCGTCTTCAACGCCATGGTAGAGCAGTATGGTGGTCATCTCAGAGTCCGCAAGGTAGATGGTGTTCGCTATCTGGACTATCTGGCCGAGTATCCCGATACTTGCAGCCAGGTCATCCAGTTCGGCTCCAACATCATCGACTTTACCAAGCAGTGGGACTCCACGGAGTTCGCAACGGTCATCGTTCCTCTGGGCAATCGTCTGGAGGACAGTCCCATTGAGGCGCTGGACGCATATCTGACGGTGGAGAGCGTGAACCACGGCAGTATGTATGTTCAGTCCAACGAGGCTGTCGCCGTCTATGGGTGGATCGAGAAAGCGGTCACCTGGGATGACGTATCTGACCCGGCGGTTCTGCTGGAGAAGGCAAAAGCCTATCTGAGCGACATCCAGTTTGACAACATGGAGCTGGAACTGAGCGCCCTTGACCTGCATTACCTGGATGTCGATGTCGAGGCGGTAAAGCTCCTGGATGAGATTCGGGTCATTTCCCGCCCCCACGGTCTGGACAGGATGTTCCCCGTGACTAAGCTGGAGATCCCTCTGGACAGTCCGGAGCAGACCCAATTCAAGCTGGGGACTACGGTAAAGACCAGCCTCACCAGTGTGAATAACCAAATCAGCGCGGCGATCCTGAAGAAGATCGACGACCTGCCCAAGGCCCACTCCATCCTCAAAGAGGCTAAGGAGAACGCCACTCAGATCATGAACATGGCCACCACCGGCTATATCACCATCACCAAGGACGATTACGGCTCGGAAACGCTTTATATTTCCAATGTCCGGGACTATACCAAGGCGGACAAGCTGTGGAAATGGAACATGAACGGCCTGGGATATTCCAATGACGGCGGCAAGACCTTTGGGCTGGCCATTACCATGGACGGCTCCATCGTGGCTGACTACATCACCACCGGTGTGCTGAACGCCGATGTGATTCGGGCGGGGACGCTGAAAGACTACGGCGGAAACTTCATCCTGGACTTTGAAACCGGAAAGCTGACCATGAAAAGGGGCTCCATCAACATCGGAAACGGCAACTTTACCGTGGATGAGGAGGGCAATCTGTACGCTCGGCGGGGAACTTTTGCTGGCACGCTCTCCGGAGCCAAGGGGACCTTTGGCGGTCAACTTGTGGCAGCCAGTGGAGACTTCAAGGGTGTGGTGCAGGCATCTGATTTTCTGGACCGTTATGGTAGAAGTATGATGTCGGGGGATAAGTTCGCTTCTGACTATTTGGACCTGTATGGGCTGACCATCCGGAACAAGAATACCGGGGCCACCACGTTTGCTGTGAGTTCTACTGGTGTCATCACCATCAATGGCAACATCACTATGGGAGCAGGGAGCACCATCAACTGGGCGGCGGTTAGTAATCAAAATCTGGCTTATAACCCGGCATATTCCCTGGCAGATACGGCGAATACCCGAGCGAACAGGGCACTTTCTGACGCCTCCGATGCCTATGATATGGCTGATGCAGCATTCGCCAGAGCAAACCAAGCGTATCGTATGGCGGATTCTATCGAAATGCCAAGTTATATCCGCTCTACCTACATTGACTCAACGACAATTCGTTCTCCAGTCATCGAGGGCGGAGAGTTTTATGGCGGAGAGTTCAATGTTATTGCCGGAGGAAATTCTGGAAGTTTCAATCTGTATGGCCCTTATGGAAGCAGTCGCTTCCATATGTTTAGCATCAGCTATTATGACGCGGGCGTATGGGGGCCGTATATCTATGTTTCCAGCCCTTGCGGTGGGACTATCTGCTTTGATGGTAATGTTGAGTTTACTGGAAACGTTGAGTTCGCCAGCGCTCATGTTCACGGCCTTAGCTCGGATTAGGAGGATAACGTATGAAGAAAAAACTGAAAAACGCTGAGATGGCTGCGATGTTGAACCAACTCCGGCCTGTTCTCGTACATCGGGATAAGATTGGGTATTTCGCCGCCCGAAATTTCCGCGTCCTCTCCGAATGTCTCACCGAGTATGATGCGTTTCGCAACAGCCTCATTGAGAAGTATGGCGAGGAGACTAAGGACGATAAAGGCCGGCCCATTATCGGCGTCAAGGTCGATTCCCCCAATTTCCAAAAGTTCTGCGACGAACTGGCTCCGTTCAACGAGATGGAGCACGAGGTCGAGCTGATGATCGCCAAGTACACTGACGCCATCGGCTGTCTCAGCGGAGAGGAGATCTTGGGGCTCGATTGGATGCTGGAAGATTAGGGGTGATTTCGTTGGCTAACATCAGTACATTTCTGCAAAAAATCATGGAGGCTGTGTACGGCGAGGAAGTGCGCGGTTCTATTCACGATGCGCTGGCGGCCATGAACGTGGAGTCATCCGAGGCAATGCGATTTGCCGCGACGGCCAAAGACTCTGCGGCCGCATCCGCTTTGGATGCCAAGGCCTCTGCCGCAACAGCGGAACAAAAGGCGACTGAAATCGTTGCTTCGGCTCAGGCGGCCAAGACCTCGGAGAACAATGCGAAAACCTCCGAGACGAACGCCGCTACTAAGGCTGCCGAAGCCGCCACAGCCGCCGCCGGAGCCAAGGCGTCGGAGACTGCTGCCGGCAACTCGGAGGCCATCGCCACGCAAAAGGCTCAGGAGGCCGCCGATTCTCAGAGCGCCGCCGCTCAGAGCGAGGCCGAGGCCAAGGCCGCTGAGGACCGGATCAAGGCCATCCGAACGGATGTGGAGACGCTGGGCGCCCAGGCGACGGCGGACAAAAATGCCGCGGAGGCCGCTAAAGAAGCCGCCGAGGCCGCCGCCGATGATGCCACTATTGCTGAGACGAATGCCAAGCTCTCAGAAAATACCGCTCTTGTGGCTCAGGCCGCCGCCGAGGTCGCCAAGGACGATGCGGAAGCGGCAAAACTGGCTGCACAGAACGCCAAGACTGCCGCAGAGACGGCCAAGGACGATGCGGAGGACGCCAAGGGTAAAGCAAAAGCATCTGAAGATGCTGCCGCCGCAAGCGCGCTCTCCGCCCAGCAGTACAGCGGCAAGCCTCCGAAGCCCCAGGCTGGGACTTGGTGGATCTGGGATGCCGACCAGCAAAAGTATCTGGACAGTGGTATTGCCTGCGACCTGGTGGGCCCCACCGGCAACGGCATCAAGGACATCAAACTCACCAAGGGCGACCATACTCCCGGCACCACGGATATTTACACCGTGACTATGACAGACGGGACGACCACTACCATTTCTGTCTACAATGGCCGGAACGGTACGGGTACGGGCGACGTTTTGGGCATCGCCTTTGACCTGGTCCTCCCGGCTTCCGGATGGGTCAACGGGGAGCTGACCGTCGCTGACAGCCGTCTTTTGGCTCTGGCGACCCACAAGTATCTTGTCGACGCGGACGAAGCCAGCCGTGAGGAGTATCTGGAGTGCAATGTGCAGGCCAGGAACATCACCACGACTGGCTTTATCACGTTCAAAAACAACACCGACCCGACGATGGACTTGACGGTGAATGTCATTCGTCTGGAACTGTCGGTAAACGGTTCGTGAGGAGGTGCGAGGTTTGAAAATCGAGATCAAGGGTCCGTTTACCAGATTGGTAGGAGACGCCAGCCTGGTGCAGAACTCCAAGACACCCTACACCGTGGAATTTACATTTGACGGGGTCTGGGATGGTTTTGCCAAGACCGCTTTGTTCGAGGCGGGCGGGGCCAGCATTGCCGTTGTCCTCACCGACGACTGCTGTACCATTCCCGCTGACTGCCTGAAACGGGCCGGAGTCCGGCTCCAGGTCGCTGTAGTCGGCACAAAGGGCGACCAGCGCATCTCTACGGGATGGTGCGTGACCGGTATGATCCTGCACAAGGCCAGCCTTGGCCTGGGACATGGCGGCGGAGGCTCTGTTCTGCCGGATGATGCCTATGAGCAGATCATGGCTGTTATCGGCGACCTCGGCGCCGCCGGGTTCGAGGGAAAGACCCTGTCTGAGGTCATCATCGAACTCCGAAACAACATTGCCGGAACGGCGACGGATAAGGAGGTCGAGGACATGCTGGACGACACTTTTGGCTCTGCTCCGATCTTGCCGGATAACCCCGGCGGAGAGGAAATCCCCAACAACACCGCCACTGACAAAGAAGTGGCGGATATTCTCGATGAGGTTTTCGGCAAATAGCCGCAACCAAATAATTTCAAGGAGGACTTGTATATGTCTAAGCACACTACCATTGACCAGCTCAAAATGCTGGCCCAGCGCACCAAGACCGAGCTGGCCGCTCTGGACGGGAAGATCGCCGACTACGGCCTGACCAAGCAGGAGACTGCCGAGGACGGCTATCTGGCCACCTATCAGCTCACCAAAGATGGCGCCCCCACCGGCGACAAGATCAACATCCCTAAGGACCTGCTGGTGAAGTCCGCCTCCGTCAAGGAGGTCACCGAGGCCGATCAGCCCTACGAGGGTGCTGCGGTCGGCGACAAGTACATCGACTTCGTCATCAACAGTGTTGAGGGCGACGCCAATGAGAGCCATGTCTATCTGGCTGTGAAGGACCTGGGCGGGAGTGTCACTGTGGAGACCGCTACCGACGCTGAGGTGGAGGCTATGCTGACCGAGGTCTTCGGTCCGGCCACCGAGCCCGATCCTGAGGAGCCCGTTGGACCCTAAGCATACTCTGAGCGGGGGATGGGATACGCCTGTCCCCCGTTCGTCTTTTGAAAGGACGGAAACGTATGGCAGAGAAACTGACCACGATTGACCAGCTTAAAAAGCTGGCGCTCAGGACCAAGGCTGATTCCGCTGCCCGTGTCTCCGAGTTGGCGGAGATGATCGCCGCCGGTCTGGAAGATGCGCAGATCGGCTTTACTGTCACTCTGCCGGCCGCCAACTGGAGCGGCAGAGCTCAGACGGTTCAGCATGAGTCTTTCCTGGCAGACAGCAATTACTGGTATCTTGTCTGCGGCGACGCCGACTGCTTCATCGAGTGCGGAGACACCGGCATCCGAGCGGACAACATCACAACCAACGGTGAGGCCACGTTCCACTGCGAGATCACGCCGGAGAACGACCTGACCGTGAATATTCTTCGACTGGAGGTCGTCGAGAAATGAGTAACCCCAATGAAGTCGGAAAGGTGTTCAACCTGACCGGCAGCGGCGGAGGCAGCGGTTCCATCAAGCTGGAGAGCCTGGCTGTTACCAAGCCGCCCAAGAAAACGATCTATAAGTCCGGGGAGAGCTTCGACCCCACCGGAATGGTGGTGGAGGCGAGCTACGGCTTCGGCCTGACCTCGGAAGTGACCGGATATACCGTGACCCCCTCGGTCCTGACAGACGGCGTCACCGAGGTCACCATCACCTATACGGAGGGCCGGGCCACCAAGACGGCCAGCACTCCCGTCACCGTGGAAAAGGTCCTGGTCTCCATCGAGGTCACTACCCAGCCCACTAAAACCGTCTATCAGTACCTGGAGGGCTTCGACCCGGCCGGCATGGTCGTTACCGCCCATTTTTCGGACGGCTCCACGGCTCCCGCCACCGGATACACCCACTCCAGCGCCGCATTCTCCACTCTGGGTCAGCAGGCCGTCAGCTTGGACTACACCTACGAGGGCGTGACCAAGACCACCAGCCTGAATGTGACGGTGAAGGCCATTGAGGTACCCGTTCCCACGCAGAAGGACGCCCCCGCCTATGACGGCGGCTCCAAGTCCCCCGCCTGGAACGGGTATGACTCCGTCAAAATGGCCGTAGCCGGGACTACCGATGGCATCAACGCCGGCACCTACACCGCCAAGTTTACGTTGGTCTACGGATATTTGTTCCCCAACGGCACCAGCGAAGCCACGGTGGACTGGATCATCAGCCGGGCAGTCATTCCGGCGCTGCCCACCCAGAGCAACGTTCTGGCGGCCGACGGCACGCCCAAATCGCCCACCTGGGACGGCTACATCGTGGGTCAGCTCACTTTGGGCGGCGACCGGTTCGGCACTGAGGCCGGAGACTACACCGCCGAGTTCACCCCCACGGACAACTATCAGTGGTGGGACGGCACCACCGGAATGAAGACGGCCACCTGGACCATCACCAGCGTCATCGTGCCCATCCCGACGCAGAAGAATATCCCCACTTACACCGGGGCGGCCCAGACGCCGCAGTGGGACAACTTCGACACCGACAACTGCACCGTCCAGGTGACGCCGGCTACGGACGCCGGGGAGCACTCTGCGGTATTCAGTCTGGTGCAGGGCATGTGGTCGGACGGCACCACCGCTAACAAGACGGTGAAATGGGTCATCAACCGGGCCACCATCGCCAAGGTCCCCGCCCAGAGCGGGATGCCTAAGTATGACGGTAACCCCAAAACCCCGACCTGGGACACCAACTACGACAGCGCTAAGATGACGCTGAGCGTGGAGTCTCAAATCAATGCTGGGACGGGATACACCGCTTCGTTCACGCCCACTGCCAACTACCAGTGGTCGGACGGGACGGTTGGGGCCAAGGTGGTCTCCTGGGGCATCGCCAAGGGTGACAACGCCATCACGGTGAGCCCCGCGTCGCTGACGCTGAACATGACCACCAAAAGCACCAAGTTCACCGTGGGCCGCAAGGGCAACGGTGCTATCACCGCCACCTCCAGCGATACCAAGGTCGCTACCATCGGCTCTGTCAATCAGAACACCGGCGAGGTGGTGGTCAACAGCGTGAACGACACCAGCGGTACCGCCACCATCACGGTCAAGGTGGCCGAAGGCGACAACTATCTGGCCCCTGCCAACAAGACCGTTTCGGTGAAGGCGAGCTTCCGGGAGTATCTGTATGGCTTCGACATCAACCTGAACGACAGCAATCCGGCCACCCGGGTCAGCTATCCCAGTGACGTGGAGAACTCCGGCTTTGCCAAGGCCGTGATGAACTTCGGCGGCGCGTTCAGCTATGGCGGATGGCCCAGCACCCCCGGCTCCAAGTTCATGCCCCGCCCCTGTATGCTGAAGTATGACGGGACGGTGGCCTACTACCTCAACCCTAACGACCTGACCAAGAAGGCGGACGGCTCCGCTTCGGACGTGGCCAACATCAACTTCGGCGGTAACGCCATGATGGAGTGGCCCAAGATCTATGTCAAGCGGTGGGAGAGCGGCGGCGTGTACCACTTCCGGTGTTCGGACGTGAAAGTAGACGCTGACTACGAGTGCTGGAGCAACTACGACAAGAACAACAAGGAGATCCCGCACTTCTACACGTCTATCTTCTTCGGTTCCAAGGACAGCTCCAACCGGCTGCGCTCCATCAGTGGTCAGGCCAACATGGTTTCGCAGACGGCGCAGACCGAGGTGACCTACGCCAAGGCCAACGGCGCTGATATTTGGTACACCGAGGTGCTGGCGGACCGTATGCTCATCAATGACCTGCTGACCATGATGTTCAAGAGCACCGACCTCCAGGCCACGGCCGGATACGGTGTTTGCAGCGCGAGCGCCGCCATTGCCCCGGGGACGATGAACACCAAGGGCATGTTCTGGGGCTCCAATGATAAGACGTCCGGCGTCAAGGTCTTTGGCATGGAGCACTGGTGGGGGAACATTTTCCGCCGTATTGCCGGATGGAGTATCTCGGCCGGCGTTCAGAAGGTGAAGATCACCAGAGGCACCAAGGACGGCACGACCGCCGCTGACTACAACTTTGACGGCAATGGGTACAAGACCATCTCGGGAGTGACCCTGACCAAGAGCGGGTACATCAGCAAGATGAAGACCGAGCCCTTTGGCCGGTTCCCGATGGCTACGGATGGTTCTTCCACGACCAACGAGGCTGACTATGTGTGGGCGGACAGTGGTTCCGGCTATTACGCCTGTGTCGGCGGTCACTGGTCCTATGGCCTGACATGCGGTCCGTTCCGCGCGTATCTTTATTGTTCGCCGTCCCTTACGAGCACCGACTTCGGCGCGGCCCTCTCTTGTAAACCACTTGCGGCGGCGTAGCCGCCTAAAGGAGAGGTCTGGAGAACCTTGGGTCTCCGGGAGAACGAAATTCAAAATGGAGCAGACAGCTCCATAGGAAACGCATTGGGGAGGGTTGAAAGATACCTCCCCCCCCCTTAAAAATTCTTAGGGGTATGTACCGCGCCTCGCGCCTATGTCGGCGGTAACTGGAACAATGACCTGAATTGCGGTCCGTTCTACGCGAATCTTTATAATTCGCCGTCCAATACGAACACCAACATCGGCGCGGCCCTTTCTTACCTGAGCAAACCCTGATTTCTATAATGCGGTACATATCGCTGCTGAACGCAGTAAGGGGAGGAGCTTTACCGGCTTCTCCCTTTCCTCACCGCTTGGTGAAAATTAACTCGGTGCAAGCACCCGTTAGTATCTGAAAGAGGCGAACGCGGGTGAGAGGATAAGAGAGTAATGAAATCCTACAAACACTTGTTTGACATCTGCATATCGGAAGAAAACCGCCGCAGGGCCATTCAAAAGGCCAAACGCACAAAGCGGATCAGGAAGATGATACGAAAACGCCATCTGTCCGATGAGGCAATGCTGGCACTGTCCTATGACTGGATTATCAACTATGAGAACGCGGAGCACACGCCAATCGTCATTCAAGACGGTATCCGGCACAAGGAGCGGGTCATCATCGTCCCGACGCTTGAAGAACTGATCGTTCAGCACTGCGTTGTCATGGCTTTGGGTGAGATGTTCTGGCGCGGACTGTATCGTCACAGCTATGCGAGCATCCCAGGACGCGGCGCCCATAAGGCCAAGAAAGTCATGGAGAAGTGGATCGACACCGACCCAAGGAACGTGAAGTATGTTCTGAAAATGGACATCCGCCACTTCTTTGACAGTATCCAGCACGATGTTTTGAAAGCCATGCTCCGCAAACGGATTCACGATGACCGGATGCTGGAGCTGCTGTTCAAGATCATCGACGTGACGGACATCGGCCTCCCTTTGGGCTTCTATACCTCGCAATGGCTCTCCAACTGGTTCTTGCAGGGGCTGGACCATTTCATCAAGGAACAGCTTCATGCGGTCTACTATGTCCGATATATGGACGACATGGTCATCTTCGGGTCAAACAAGAAAGTTCTGCACCAAATCAGGCAGGCCATCTCTGAGTACCTTGAGGCCAATCTTGGCCTGGAGCTGAAAGGGGATTGGCAAGTGTTTCGTTTCTCCTACACCGTCAATGGTGAAGACCGAGGGCGGCCTCTGGACTTCATGGGCTTCCAGTTTTATCGGAACCGGACGGTGCTTCGCAAGTCCATCATGCTGAAAGCAACCCGGAAAGCCCGCAGGATTCACAAGAAACCCTATCAGGGGCGCAAGCCTACCGTCCACGACTACCGCCAGATGATGTCGTATCTGGGATGGATCGACTGTACCGACACCTACCGGATGTATCTGAAGCACATCAAGCCGAGGATCAGTTTCCAGCGGATGAAGCGGTACATCTCCCGTTATGACCGGCATGACGACCGCCGCGTGTACGAGCAGCTTGTGCAGTTATATTTGCCGAGAGGAGGAAAGCGCCGTGGAACCCGTTTATATCACCGCAGAAAGTACCGTCCGCCCCAAGGAAATCGAGGTGGGCGTGACCACTGTATACCTGCGCCGCAACATTGTTGAGACGCAGCGCACCGACCCCATGGATGAGGGCCGCGAGCCCACCCCCGTGTTCGTCTATGAGGAAGCCCAGCTCACTAAGGATGAAGCCCTACTGGTTCTCGCCGAGGGCCAGGAGAACCACTCCAAAGAACTGGCGGATGCCGACGGCATCAACATCGACCACGAGTACCGGCTGACCCTGCTGGAGCTGGGCCTGTCCGAGACTGATATTTGAGGAAAGGAGATGTAGAGCATGTTGTATCGTACTCTGAAGCGCATGATTGAGCGCGGCCAGACTGACGGCATCGAGAGCAAGCTGGATATTTTCTACGCTGCCGGCAAGATTTCCGAGGCCGAGTATTCCGAGCTGATCGGGATGTTGAGCACCCAGCGGTAACTCTACACAATGCTTAAAAACAGTAGGAGGTGACAGGTACGGACGGAGATTATATCTCTCGCCATGAGCATGAGGAGTTCCGCCGTAGCATGGAGGCTGAGAATCAACGTCTGGAGGATGAAAACATCCGCCAGAATCACCGGTTGAACGCGCTGGAGGAGACCGTCAAGCAGGTTGCCGCTATCAGTACATCCGTGGAAAAACTGGCTCTGAACATGGAAAACATGCTGAAGGAGCAGGTCAACCAAGGAAAACGTCTGGAGACGTTGGAGGGCCAGGACGGAGAGAACTGGCGTAAGGCTGTTTGGTGCGTTATCAGCGCCATTATCGGCATCGCCGTCGGAATGATTTTCCGGCTCCCTGTTTCGTGATGGAGGGTGACGTATGCTGAACATCAAAGCAAAGGAAGCCCCGCCCATTGTGGAGCAGCCTGCTGATATTTCTGAGGACTGGCCGGAGGACGTCGTTGAAGAACCAACCCTCGACCTCTCTGAACCGAGCAAAAAGAAAGCGACCACTATGAAAATTATCGTGTGGGTCTGCCTGCTTAACGGTATTGCCTGGGTGTGGTGCAGCTACATCCTCGCATGGATGGGCAAGGAGCAGATTGCCGAGAGTTTATCTCAGGTGGCGCTTACCGAGATCATCGGCGTGGTGCTGGTGTACGCCATCAAGTCTGCCGTCGAGAACCTGAGCAAGAACAATTCATGGCCGGATAAACATGGCTCTGCTCCGCCTGATGGGGTCGGATAACATAAGGAGGAATCAAAAATGGAAAGTGTTCTGAACTGGTCCATGGTCATCAGCGTCATCGGTGTGCTGGTGGTGGTGACCAACATCGTCGTCCAGGTGCTGAAGAAGGTCACCTGGGACAAGCTGCCGACCAACATTCTGGCGGTCGCCGTCTCGATGGTACTCACGCTGGTGGCGTTCTTCGCCTACTGTCAGATCAAGGCTATCGCGGTGGTATGGTATATGGTGGCCGCCGCGGTCGTGCTGGGTTTTATGGTGTCGTATGCAGCCATGTTCGGTTATGACAAGCTCATGGAGGCTATCGGCAAGGCCGGCAAACAGTAATTGAGAGCGGAAAAAGGTGTAGGAGAGTCGTTTACTTCTTGACTACTCCTACACCTTGACCGTTTGAGCCTTGGAATTGCGGGACTTTGTGCTTCCACAATAGTTTTATCGAGTTTTGTAACGGTCTTACGGCATCGACTGTAGGAACAAAAGAGCAAAGCTGTCGATCGTAAATCAAGAAAAATACAGCTTTGGGGCTGTGTTATTTTGTGTTGCCATCCGATGGTTGAGTTTTTTGGGGCCCTTACAGACTGTAAGGGGCCTTTTTTTCAAAACTCGAACTTTTGCCCCGTTTGACGCACAATGGTTCAAACAAGGGCGGATCATTGGAGGTAACGATTATGGAAGAGCAAGCAAAATCGCCCAGCGCCCTCATTCGTGTCTCGAAGATTTATGAGTCTCTGCGCTACAATGACTACTCGGCAGAAAACGGGCTGGGAGAAATCATCGATAACTCGGTGGAGGCCCGCGCCGCAAACATCCATGTGGACCTGGTCGTAGAGAAGGTCAAGAAAGAGAAGAAAAAAAGGCCAGTGGACAGCATTACGAAGGTCATCGTTACCGACGACGGCGACGGCATGGACCGCAACGTTCTGCACCGCTGTCTTGTTTTGGGTGAATCCATCCGCACGCCCCAGGCCGGAGTGGGACGGATTGGACGTTTTGGCGTAGGAATGACTCTGGGAAGTATCTCTCTGGCCCGGCGTGTTGAGGTATATTCCCGCCCCAGCGGGGACCAGCCCTTTTTGTATACTTTTATTGACCTGGATGATATCCAGAATGAGGATATGAAAATAATACCCGCTCCGGTTGAGAAAGACCCGCCCGGCGCGGAACGGCTGAAGGGGAAAAGCGGTACGGTGGTCGTTATGGCGCGATGCGACCGGTTGGACGGCACCAGCGAGGGGTTCGCCAACTACCTGGGCCGCACCTACCGAAAATTTATTGAGCGGGGCGTAAAAATCTTTCTGGATGGCAGGCCGGTCTACCTCCACGACCCGCTGTACATGGCGGGGCCCACCCGGTTTGATGTGGAACAGATGGAACGAGAGGGAATCCCGGACCGGAAGGCCAAGCCCTTTGGGGAAGAGAAACGGATCTCCCTGCCTGTGCCGGACCGGGAAGGGGAAACGGCGGATGTGATCATCCGCATGTCCATTCTTCCGAAGGAGTGGCGGACCGCAAGTGGGGACGGCGGCAGCAAATTTGCCAAAGAACGGAAAATTGACCAGAACGAAGGCATATCTATTTTGCGGGCAGACCGCGAAGTTTTGTACGGCATCGTTCCCTATATCATCGGCCCCAAGGGCCGGGGGAAAACAGAGCGGATCGACCGCTGGTGGGGCCTGGAAATTTCCTTCCCGCCGGAACTGGATGACTATTTCCGTATCCGCTACATCAAGCGGGGGGCGGAACCGGTGGAGTCTCTGCGAGACAAAATTCGAGCGGAGATCAGCAATGCGGTCAGAGACGCGCAGGCCGAGATCCGCAGAGACCGAGAGGGCGCCCATGCGGCGCGGGCTTTGGAACAGGGCGCCTACGGCGCAGCTGAGCGGACCATGGCCAAGGCCGAGTACATTCTTCCCCGGAGCCAGAAGGGCCGCAGCCTGACCCCGGCGGAGCATGAGAGCAAATTGGACCAGCTGGCCTCTACCGAGATGGACGGAAGCCGCGCCACGCAAGAGGAAAAGGCGGCGGTGAAAGAGGCGATGAGCGGTAAGCCCTATATTATCAAGCCAGTGCTCCTGCCGCCTGCCAGCCTGTTTGAGACGGTCCATCTAATTAACAAGATTGTGATAAAACTTAACGTTGCACACCCCTTTTATAAGGCCATTTTAGCACCGCTTTGCGGGAATTTTGAAGAGGAGTCCAGCTTTGATCATAAGCAGGAAACCATCAAAAACGCAATTCTGCTTCTGCTGTTCTCCTATGCCAAAGCCGAATCTATGTTTGACAAACCGGAACATGAGGAGCTGTTCAATCACCTGCGCCTACAGTGGGGGGCCGCCTTGGCTACGGCGATTGGAGAGTATCAGCGGGAGGAGCACAATGGATAAAAAATGCCGTTTACCCGACTGCACGCCGGCGGCGATGCCTGAGAAAGGGAGTGTATCTCTGTGACTGTAGTGGAAGCGATTGAAATGGTTCTGTCCCAGTCCCAGGAGGGTATGACGATACAGGAGATTTATCAACAGATTTGTGCCCAAGACTTGTACCAGTTCAAGGCCAAGAACCCGTCGAATATTGTTCGGTCTGCTCTACGGCGGCACTGTCTAGGGTTGGATTTTCCCACGTCCAGCTCCACAAAGCACTTTCAAATTGTACGGGCAAAGCGCGGGAAGACCACCTACAAGCGGATGGATGGAAGCAAACCGGCGGCAAGGCGGATGGTTCCAAGGCCGGGCAGGGAAAAACTGCCCGAAGCAGTGAAACACTCTGCGTATGCCGACCACTGGGAGAAGGAAAAGGTCCATTACGACGCAGATTTATTCGATGAATAACCAGCGCCCCTCTCGGGTCCGATACAGACCGTAACCGAGAGGGGCGTTTGCGGTGGGGGAACATGTGTTACATCTCCGCAAAAAGGGTTTCCAGCTCATCTTTGGAGAAGTGGTACACCTGGTCGCAGAACTGGCAAGTGAGCTCGGCCTGTCCCTGTTCCGCAATCAGGTCGGACAGTTCCTCTCTGCCCATGCTGATCAGGGCGCGGCTTACTCGCTCCCGCGAGCAGTAGCACCGGTATTCTACGGGGTGCTTCTCCAAAATCTCCAAGTCGAAATCGGTCAGAACAGCCCGCAGAAGCCCCTCGCCGTCCAGTCCGCCAGCCAGAGCGGTGCTGACCGAGCCGAGCGCCCGGACACCGCGCTCGATTTTAGTGATGAGATCCTCGCCGGCCCCGGGCAAAAGTTGGATGATGTAACCCCCGGCCGCAGTGACGGACTGGTCCAGACCAACCAGCACGCCTAGGGCGCAGGCGGTGGGAATTTGCTCGCTTTCCACAAAATACATGGCCAGATCTTCGGCAATCTCCCCGGAAAACAGGCCGATAGACCCGACATAAGGCTC
>OFGA01000099.1_pt1 | contig 74212 bp, 61 predicted proteins | sample 1521471 | NCBI WGS metagenome assembly OFGA01 (sample SAMEA3504086, study PRJEB24116) | mouse gut metagenome | biome: mouse gut; feature: mouse-associated habitat; material: faeces | place: Denmark | collected 2011 | reverse complement strand
TGCATGTGTTAGGCACGCCGCCAGCGTTCATCCTGAGCCAGGATCAAACTCTCATAAATAAGTGTTTTCCTGACGCCCCTCTTTTCGAGGGCCTCGTCTGGCTTACTGTTCTAGGTCGCATTCTCTTGAATGCCTGTTCTTGAATAATCCGGCCGGTCTCCCGGCCCTCTCCGCTTGCGCGGAAACTCTTCTCGAATCTTTCAAGGTTATTTCACTGTTCAGTTATCAAGGTCCCTGGCTGTTGCCTCGTCTCATGCGACAACCTCTATAGCTTATCACATCTTTCGACTCTTGTCAACAACTTTTTTTCATTTCTTCTTGCCTTGTTTCTTGACCAACGGCAATCAACTTGTATACTATATCACAGCCACCGTCTTCTGTCAAGTACTTTTTTAATTTTTGTATATCATTTTCTGTCAGGTAAATTCTCCTGCTCCAACAATCTACAATTTTCGACCGCTGTTCTCAGCGACGAATGTTATCTTAACATGTTTATATTTCAATGTCAACAAATTTTTCCAAAAAAAAATAAAGTAAGTTTTTTATAATATATTTTTTAAATTGTTAGAATTTTCTATCATATTTAATAGTTCGCCCCCAAGATCGACAATCACTGAATTGTTACATGGATTTGTGCATTCTGTCCTTGCCACATGAGCGGCAAGATCTTTTGAACAAGTGAATATATTCGTGTGACAGCCCTCTTTTGTCACTATAAAGATTACAAGATTGGAAAACGCAAACATATTTTCATATTGACAGATGACTGGAAATATGATTCAATACTTATATGAACAATTATTCATATGTGCATTTGAAGCAATCGAAGCATCAACCTGTATTACAGAAACTTCTCTATAAATACAGTCAAAGGAAACATGCACACTACTGATAAAATCATTACGTTTTAAAAGGAGGCATTTTCATGCATAAACATAAGTATCAAACCCTGCCTAATCATTCACAGAAAGAAGATCACTCGAAAGATTCCTGTTGCGGACACAAACATTCTGACCATAGTCACTGCCATCATGATCATTCAGAACATCGCCAAGCGCAACCTTCTCATTGCAATCATAATCATTCCAAAGATCAGGAAGAATGTTCCGACACCGTTGTGTCAAACGGGATTACCTTTACATGTCTGCTAGAGAATCTTGGCTGTGCCAATTGTGCCGCAAAAATGGAGAGCCAGATCGCTCAGCTTCCCGGCGTACATGACGCCACCCTCACATTTGCCACCAGGCAATTGCGCGTTTTTGTGAAATCTGACGCTGCAGAAAACGAGCAAGCGCTGATTTCAGAAATTCAAAAAATATGCGCTTCTATTGAATCAGAAGTAATCGTTAGGAAGCAACAGGCAAATCAAAGAGGAAGGAGAGCCCTTTCTCAGACAACAGAAAGCAAACCCAACAAAAGGAAAGAACAGAACATGGAGCTAACCTGTATCCTTTCAGGCACGCTGCTCTTTATTGTTGGAGAAATCTTCGACCATTTTGGAGCTACGCCATTGATTCCCTCTCTACTTTATGTTTTGGCCTATCTTATACTAGGAGGGCAAATCCTGTTGACCGCTGCCAAAAATCTTACCCGGGGGCAAATCTTTGATGAAAACTTTTTAATGAGTCTTGCTACACTGGGCGCTTTTGCCATTGGAGAATTTGCAGAAGCCGTAGGAGTAATGCTATTCTACCGCATTGGAGAGTTTTTTGAAGAAACAGCGGTTTCTCGAAGCCGTTCTCAGATCATGGATGCTGTAGACCTGCGTCCTGAGACTGTTAACTTAGTGACTGGAGATTCCACGAAAGAACTTCCGGCAGAAGAGGCGCAATGCGGCGATATTCTGATTGTCCGCCCAGGCGACCGTATTCCTTTGGACGGCATCATTATAGAAGGAGAAAGCCGTTTGGACACCTCTCCGATTACAGGGGAGCCTGTTCCTGTAAAGGCAAGTCCAGGCGATGCTGTCACTTCCGGCTGCATTAACACAGCTGGACAGTTGAAAATCCAGGTTGAAAAGACATTAGAACATTCGATGGTCACGAGGATCTTGGATTCTGTAGAAAATGCCGCTGCCAGCAAGCCAAAAATCGACCGCTTTATCACCCGCTTTTCCAAAATATACACGCCCTTTGTAGTACTTGCAGCGGCAGCCACGGCTGTACTCCCCTCACTGGTTACTGGAGACTGGAGCCACTGGATTTACACTGCATTGACTTTCCTGGTTATTAGCTGCCCTTGCGCTCTGGTATTAAGCGTACCTCTTGCTTTCTTTTCTGGCATTGGCGCAGGATCCAAAAAAGGAATCCTTTTTAAAGGCGGCATATCTATGGAAGCTTTAAACAAAATTTCCGCCGTCGTCATGGACAAAACTGGAACGATTACAAAAGGTAATTTCGCCGTACAGCAGATAATTCCATTCGGAGATTTCAGCCAAGAAGAAATCGTTGCGCTCTGCGCAAGCTGCGAACAGCATTCCACGCACCCCATTGGCGTCAGCATTACCGCTTTCGCTAAGGAAAAGCATCTGCTCCTGGAAAATCCCTCTGGACTTCAGGAACTTGCAGGACATGGCATTCAGGCACAGCTTTCGGGCAAAGAAGTGCTTGCAGGAAATAAAAAGCTAATGGACCAGTATCACATAGATGTTTCCGCTTATTCACAGACTTCTTGCGGCACTGAGGTCTTTCTCGCAGTCAACGGTTCTCTTGCCGGAATCTTGTTGATTTCTGACACCATTAAGCCAGAAGCGAAAGGCGCCATAAGTTCTCTGAAAGAAATGCACATCACTACTGCAATGCTGACAGGAGACGCAGCGGACAACGCCCATGCCGTAGCATCTGAAATAGGAATTGACGAGATCCATGCCCGTCTTCTGCCGCAGGAAAAGCTTTCAAAGCTTCAGGAAATCCGCAGCAGGCACGGCGCAGTTATGTTTGTGGGAGACGGCATCAATGACGCCCCCGTACTAGCTGGCGCAGATGTAGGCGCAGCTATGGGCAGCGGCGCAGACGCAGCGATTGAAGCCGCAGACGTAGTATTTATGACTTCTAATATGCAAGCCGTGCCGCAGTCTGTCACGATCGCCAAAGCGGCCACCCGGATCGCATGGCAGAATGTAATATTTGCGCTGGTAATCAAAGCCTTTGTGATGATCCTTGGACTCGCAGGCTGCGCATCCATGTGGATGGCGGTATTTGCAGACAGCGGCGTCGCCATGTTGTGCGTTCTAAATTCGATTCGCATCCTTTATAAAAAATAATAAAGGACGTAAAATTATATTATCTTTCTTTGAAAAACCAGGAAAGGGGTGTAGCACGAATGTATTTGCCTGGTTAAAAAGTTTATATTGCAACGCAATGAAAACAAAATGCACAAATATTATCTCGAGGTTGTCGCACTTAGATATTCACTTGTTTAAAAGGTTTACATTACAAAGCAATGAAAACAAAATGCACAAATATTATCTTGGGAAGCTAGCTTCCCAGGGTGATTTTGTGCATTCTGTCTTTGCCGCATGAGCGGCAAGACCTTTTAAACAAGTGAATATTTCAGTGCGGCAGCCTCAGAATAATTTTGTGCATTCTGTCTTTGCCGCATAAGCGGCAAGACCTTTTGAACAGGCAAATACATTCGTGCTACAGCCCATTTTTGATACTATAGAATTACAAGATGCGGAAACTCAAGTAACATTCTTATTTACAAAATACAACTGATCGCTTCTCTGATATTCTCCACCCCAATAATTTTTATCCCTTTTACATCTTTCAGTCCCACAATGCTGACTTTGGGTAAAATACATTCTGAAAATCCCAGCTTTTTTGCCTCAAAGACACGCTGCTGCGCCATATTTACTGCCCGGACTTCGCCGCTTAGACCTATCTCGCCAAAGCAAATCAGTTTTTCGTCAATCGCCTGATCCCGAAAGCTGGAGGCAAGGGCAAGAACAATTCCCAAATCAATGGCTGGCTCGTTCATGCGAATTCCGCCTGCAATGTTGACATAAGCGTCACAATTGGACAGAGAAAGCCCTCCTCGTTTCTCTAGCACTGCCATCAACAAATTGACACGGTTCAAATCTGTTCCTGCGGCGGTTCTTCTTGGAATTCCGAAATTGCTGTGACAGACAAGCGCCTGAATCTCTACCAGAATCGGGCGCGTCCCTTCCATGGAACATGCGACAATCGACCCTGAAGCACCCTGTGGCTTTCCATTTAGCATGAATTCGGACGGATTTTCCACTTCCAGCAACCCTTCTTGCCGCATTTCAAAGACTCCGATCTCATTTGTAGAGCCAAAGCGGTTTTTTACTCCTCTTAAAATTCGGTAAGACGCATGACGGTCTCCTTCAAAGTAAAGCACCGTGTCCACCATATGCTCCAATACTCTCGGACCTGCCACTACCCCTTCCTTAGTCACATGTCCCACAATAAACACCGTGATATCCATTCCCTTTGCAATCTGTAAGAGCCGTGCGGTGGTTTCCCGAACTTGAGACACGCTTCCCGGGGCAGAACTAACCGCCTCGCTGTACATGGTCTGAATAGAATCTATAATTACGATCTGGGGCTTGATACGCTCCACCACTTGTTCAATGCGTTCCAGGCTGGTATCACAAAACAACTGAAGCTGATCCGAAAACTCACCGATTCTCTGTGCACGCATTTTTATCTGTTGAAGAGATTCTTCCCCCGATATATACAATACCTCTCTGGTATCTGCCAAATTTCTGCAGATTTGCAACAGAAGCGTAGATTTTCCAATTCCAGGATCGCCACCCACCAGTACCAGCGAGCCTGGAACAATGCCGCCTCCCAGCACTCGGTCCAGTTCCTGATATCCCGTTTCGATCCGCTCTTTTCTTTGCATGTCAATCTCTGATATTTTCGTAGGTTTTAAGTCGTCATTTCCTCCTGCAGCGCTCCCTTTCTTCCCTACCGTTCCTTTTTCCACCATTTCTTCTACAAAGGTATTCCATTCCCGGCACCCTGGACACTGCCCCATCCATTTGGAGGTTTCATATCCACAAGACTGGCAGAAATAAACAGAAACCTTTTTGTTTTTTGCCATCTTCTGCTCCTTTCTCAGAATCAAGCAAGCGTGCATCAAAACATAGTTCTTTCCTGGAACTGCCCGCCGATTCTCGTTCTCTTTTTCTATTGCCGCAGCCATTGCCATCACGGAAAGATGATTGCTACAACATAAAAACTGCTGCAGGCAAAACTAAGTCCTGCAGCAGTTCCATCTACCTTATCCTAACCGATTTTTTTAATTTCCACAGTAATCGGCGTTCCTTCACTTAATTCCACGCTAATGCTCAATTTTCCTCCCAGATTCGTCTTCATCTGTCCGGCATCCACATAATTTACCATCACCTTATACTCTGTTTGTTCCTCAAGCTCCAGCGTAATCTGTGCATCATTTGGCCCTTCTACCTGAAATGCCGCCCCCTTGTCTGTCGCCTTAAACTGGCTCACTGCGGTTCCCGGTACAGATTCATACACAAACATGCCATTGCGCTCCAGCTTGGTAATCTCTTTGAAGGTCTTAACCTTATACAGATCTCCGCCAAACTCGAAATTGTCAAGCTTTGACTTGGCATCCAGCTTGTAATTTCCAAAGCTGAGAGTCTCATTTCCCTCGGTACGAATCAGTTCTTCTACTACAGCCATTTTCCTATCCTCCTGTTGATATCTATGGTATGGTCGCCAATCCTGCTGTGCAGGATTCTTGTACTGTTATTATAATATATTTTACTTCTCTTTGCCAGTCTATTTTTCTTCCTTCACCACAAATGTCACTTCTTTTTTGCGCATGGTAACTTCCACCTGATCGCCTGTTTTTACCTTTCCTGCAAGAATTTCTTCTGCAAGTCCGTCTTCCAGCTCATTCTGTATCTTCCTGCGCAACGGGCGAGCCCCGTATTTCGGCTCATATGCAGTTTCCACAATATGGCTCTTGACGCTTCCCGCAATATGAAGGCTGATGCCCATCTGTTTTTCACACCTCTGCACAAAAGTCCTGGTCATCATAGTCACTATTTTTTTCATATCTTCTTTGGTCAGCGCATGGAATACGATCGTCTCGTCAATACGATTTAAGAATTCTGGTTTAAAAATTCTGCGCACTTCTTCCATCACGCTGCCCTTCATTCTGTCATAATCCAGCTTTGCGTCTTCCACAGAAGCAAACCCTAATGCCTTTGGCTCCACAATAGACTGCGCCCCCGCGTTGGAAGTCATGATAATAATCGTATTCTTAAAATCCACTTTCCTGCCCTGGGAGTCCGTAATATGCCCGTCGTCTAACACCTGCAGCAAAATATTAAAAACGTCTGGATGAGCTTTTTCAATCTCATCAAACAAAATAACAGAATAGGGATTGCGCCTTACCTTTTCACTGAGCTGTCCGCCAGCGTCGTAACCTACATAGCCCGGCGGAGATCCGATCATTTTAGAAACACTGTGCTTTTCCATATACTCGGACATGTCCACACGAATCATGGAATCCTCGCTGCCAAACACCGCCTCTGCCAACGCCTTGGAAATCTCTGTCTTTCCGACCCCTGTAGGTCCCAGAAACAAGAAAGAGCCGATGGGCCTGCCTGGATCTTTCAACCCCACGCGTCCCCTGCGCACTGCTTTAGCCACGGCGCTGACCGCTTCCTCCTGTCCGATGACCCGCTTATGCAAGACACTCTCCAATTTACGCAGCCTGTAGGTTTCTTCCTCTGCAAGTTTTTTGACCGGAATCTTCGTCCACTGAGCGACAACCTCGGCAATCTCGTTTTCACCCACTTCCGCTTTCTTCTGTTTGAATGATTTCTTGACCTGCTTTTGTAATTTCTGGTATTCTTGCTGCAGCGTTTCTTTCTCTATACGAAGCTTAGAAGCAAGTTCTAAGTCCATGGCTTGAATCGCTTCCTCTAGCTTTTCAGAGACTTGATTGACTTCAATCAGCAAATCTTGAAGCTGCGCAGAGGATTTCACTCCCTCTAAACGAACCCTGGCTGCCGCCTCGTCCATCAGGTCAATTGCCTTGTCCGGCAAAAAACGGTCTGAGACATAACGTTCTGACAGCCTTGCCGCTGCCTCAATCCCCTGGTCTAAAATCGTTACCTGATGATGCTTCTCATAGAACTTACGCAGTCCGCGCAAGATCTCCATGGTATCATCCACAGAAGGCTCTTCTACCATCACTGGCTGAAAACGCCGTTCTAAGGCAGCATCTTTCTCAATATATTTCCGATATTCTTCTACCGTGGTAGCGCCAATCATCTGCAGTTCTCCCCTGGCAAGATACGGCTTCAAAATATTAGATGCGTCCATGGCGCCCTCTGCGCCGCCTGCGCCGATAATCGTATGCAGTTCATCCATAAACAACAGAATATTACCTGCCCCGATGACCTCGCGGATCACTTTCTTGATACGTTCTTCAAACTCTCCCCGGTATTTTGACCCGGCAATCATGCTAGAGAGATCCAAGGTTATCACCCGTTTTCCTGCTACTGATTCCGGCACTAGCCCTAGGGAAATCTGCTGCGCCAGCCCTTCTGCAATGGCAGTTTTACCTACGCCTGGCTCTCCAATCAGACAAGGATTATTCTTGCCGCGGCGGCTTAAAATCTGAATCACGCGGCGGATTTCCTCTTCTCTTCCTATGACTGGGTCCAGCTTTCCTTCCAGGGCAAGCTTTGTCAAATCCCTAGAAAATTGATCCAACACTGGAGTGTCTTCTAGATTACGTTTTCTTCCCCGTGCTGATTTTAATTCTTCCCGGGAAATACTCCCCTCTTGTCCCATTGCCACCAGAAGGTCGATATAAAGTTTTTGCAAGTTAACGCCCATGGTATTCAATAACCGCACGGCTGCAGATTCATTTTCTTTCAATACTGAAAGCAGTATATGCTCTGTTCCTATTTTTTCGCTTCCAAAATGGGCCGCTTCTTTTTCCGCTGTATGCAGCGCTTTTTGAGTCCTTGGAGAATACCCGTCCCGATCTATGACTATCGTTCCCTCTCCAGGCGCAATTAATTCTTTAATTAATTCCAAAAGCTTACGCTCATCTACCTGATGATCAAGCAATACCTGGGCAGCGACTCCGTTTTTCTCCTGAATCATGCCTGCCAGTAAATGCTCTGTTCCCACATAGCTATGCTGCAGCTTCTTAGATAATTTTGCCGCAAGTTCCAGTGCTTTTTTTGCCTGGCTTGTATATTGTCTATGCATTGCTTCCTCCATCCTGTTACATTTCAGCACATAAAGGCAGTAGTGAAGCATGAAACCCCTTCACACATCCTTCTTTCCTAATTACTATACATCATTTACCAACTGTCGTGTTTTTATAAATCTTCCAAGTCAATGACTTCGAAATCATCTTTCATAGCCTCCTGCTTTGCCGCAGGCCTGCTGTCTGGGATGAACGCTCCCCCTGACGGCAGTTTTTCTTTTCCAGTATCTCTCTTTCGATCATCGATTGGCGGCTGCTTTGGCATCTTTGGAACTTCATAAGCTGCTTTTCTGAGGCCTCTTGCCGCACCAATCCCTTCTCCGAGGTCGCCAGTATGATAAACGGCGGCGCCTCTTTTCGCTCCATTCATATCCTCCACAGGATTTCGCTTCCCAGATCGTGCCCCCTCTTCATCATTGATGCCTTTTGAAACGGCCGCATGGCCATATTGGGATGCCCCAGAGGATATCAATTTTGAGGAAGCCTTTCTAGAACCCTCGGTTGTCTGATCTGTTTTAGCGGCTCCTTTCCTAAATCCTTCCACTGGCTCAGTAAGCTTTCTGTCTCCAATTCGTTCCACAGTCCTATCTGCCCTCTGGCTTGTCTTTCTAATTCCTGGCGTTTCCTCTGTTTCTTCTTTCTTCCTGGCTCTTTTTCCTTCTCCATGCTCTTTGCGCTGCATCTCTTGCGCTTTGTGGAGGTGTTTTTGATTTCTGCCCTGCGGCTCATCATCGTATGCTTCTTCCTCACTTGCTTTTCTGTTGCGGATAATGAGATTGATGATGACAATCACTAACACTGCAATCACAAAAATCATCACTGCCGTGATTTTCCTGGATGAATCTTTTTTCTGGTTATATTTCTCTTCCAAATCTTTATAAGCATTCTGAAGCCCCAGCATTTCCACGCTGGGTTCTTCCTTTGACTGGTCTGTTCCTTCGGGATTCTTAACAGAATCCCCTGTTGGAAGATAGCGCTGAAACGTAGCTTCCGCCTTATCATACGAATACCATCCAATATTTCCAAAACTGCTTGCCGCATAAATCAATGCAAATCCGCCTTCTGCAAGCGTACTTTCTGATTCTACCCCTTCTGCCCCCTGAATGCCTCCGATTCCCTCTCCTGCCTTGGGTGCAGAACCTGCACGGACAAACGCAGGTACATTTTCAAATCCTCCGATCGACTGGTCTGACAAAGCATATTCCTGAGGCAGCCCCGTCTCTGCCGGGGGATTCAATATGATTAAATAACTTGCCTCACCTTGAGAAACCCTGCGGAACGGATAAAAAGTTCCGCTGGCTTCCTCATATACGGCAAGCGTATTTTTGACCTCTGTGCTGGGCGTGGTAAGATATACCAGCGTCAATGTACCCTTTTCAAACCTCAGACATTCCACTTGCTGTCCTTGGCAAGTCACAGTATCTTTCGTGAAATCCTGGGGAATCACGTCGTCTGGGACAGTGGCGGCCAAATCAAAAGAATGACCATTTATGGCGATCCCTCCCTGGCCTTGCTGGCTGTCTTGCCCTTCCTGAGGCGCTTCGGGCTCTTCCACAGAAGGTTCCACGTTCTGCGGCTGGTCTTGCTGCGCCCCTTGTGCCTTGGTCACCACGATCTTATAGGTGGCAGTGGCTCCATTCTGAGCTTTGACAACAACGCTGACTGTATTCTGTCCTGGCTGAAGATCTGTATTCCCAGATATTGACTCTACGGTTGCAAATTCATTGGAGGTCTTTGCCGTCACTTCCACACTGGCAACATCTGCCCCCACAGACGCTGTATAATCTGTCACATTATATTGAAATGATGGAGAAAGCGTACCCGCCGAAAGGCTCAGCGTGGACAAGCTGTTATCTGCGGACAGGGAGCTTTCTACATTATCAGCCGCTGTCGCAAAAACTTGCACAGGAACCATTCCCATTAGTAACAATAAAGACAGCAAAAGCACTGCCAATTCTTTTGTTCTTCTCATATCATTCACCCTTTCTCCTGGATTATTTCCATTATAATTTTCTCTCAGGCAGATTGTCAAGCCTTGAAAGTTTAAGTTTCCCCATTTTGCAATTCATAGCGCCAAAAGGTCTTGCTGCCTTTGGCAGCATAGACATCTTGCACAAAAAGTGCTTGAAAAGCTAGCTTTTCAGAGCGCTTTTATGTGCAAAGTGTTTTCATCACTTTGTGATGGAAACCTTTTGGCGCTATGAATTGCAAAATGGGGAAACTCAAATTGAAAGCCTTTGAGTTCTCCCTCTTTTTGATTTCATGACGCCAAAAGGCGGAAATAAGACGCTTATCCCAGCGCCACGTCCAAAACCATCATCAACAAAAATCCTGCCATAACGCCAATTGTGCCAAAATTGCTGCTTTCATCGGGCTGCGCCTGGGGAATTAGTTCATCTGCCACCACATAAATCATTGCCCCCGCCGCAAATGCAAGCAGCCAAGGCATCAAAACTACCACGACAGAAGCTGTCAGAAACACCAAAATTCCCGCAAGAGGCTCCACAATCCCCGAAAGAGATCCGATCCAAAAAGATTTCCATACACTGGCTCCACCCTGCCTTACCGGAAGAGAAATTGCAGCTCCCTCTGGAAAATTCTGGATTCCTATTCCTAAGGCAAGCCCTGCCGCAGCCGCCAGATATGCTGGTTCTTTGGGATGCTGTCCCGCCAGCACAAAAGCAAGCCCCACAGCCATGCCTTCTGGTATATTATGAACCGTGACTGCCAGCACCAGAAGCTTCGTTCCGGCTTCTTTTCCTTTATAATCAGCATGAAACCAGGGGAGCGTTTTATCCACCAAATATAAAAAGACTCCCCCAAAAGCAAATCCTGCTGCTGGAGGCAGCCAGGGCAGCAGCCCTTGTTCCCTGCTCTGATCTATGGATGGGAGCAACAGTGACCAGACAGAGGCAGCCATCATGACGCCTGAGGCAAATCCCAGAAACGCCCGGTTCACTCGGTCATCTATGGCACCTCGAAAGAAAAATACCACCGCCGCTCCCAGCGTGGTCATTAGAAATGTAAACCCCGTTCCCCCAAGTACTTGTAACAGTATATGAATCATAAAAGACTCCTGCATGCATTTGCTTTTATGCTATGCAGCTAGAACCTTTTTGTGCTCTTATTAGAAATTCTGTTGAAATCCCCATAAGGGTCAAGGTGTCGAAAAGCTTTCGTTAACCTGCAAGGGAAAGTTTAAGCTCTTCGACACCCCAATTCATAAGAACACAAATCTCTCTGGTCAGAACCGCCATGCAAAGCACTGCGCATCACGGCAGTTTATTTTCCAGTAACCACCTGGAAATACCTGCCTATCTCTCTCCAAGCTCGTTTGGATTCTGGCATCATCATCATTCCCATCTGAAATACATGAAACATGCCCCCATAGACGCTGAGCCGTACTTTTGCTCCCTGACGTTTCGCTTTATATGCCAATGTCACAGAATCACTCAAAAGCATTTCCTGGGAACCTGCCTGAATAAGCATCGGCGGAAATCCCCAGAAATCCCCAAACACTGGCGAAAGATAGGGATCTTTCAAGTCATTCCATCCTGCATAATCACGGTTGTAAATCAAGCTGTCCGTGGTATTCCCAAACAGAGGATCCCGCTCATAATTATCCAGATAGGAGGGACCGCTCGCAGTCATATCTGTCCAGGGAGACATCAGCACCAGGCCTCCGGGAAGACTCCGGCTATGATCTTTGAGATACAAGCAGAGCGCAAGCGCAAGCCCTCCTCCGGCCGAATCTCCTGCCACAATGATCTGTCTGCCATGCCATCCGGCACGTTTGAGCCACTCATAAGCTTCTACAGCATCCTCAAGCGCAGCTGGGAACGGATGTTCCGGAGCCACCCGGTAATCAATCGTCAGCACATCCATCCCCTTGCTGACTTCGCTGTAAAGCCCTGCAAAAGAACGGTAGGCATTGCGCATCGCCCCAATATAGCCTCCCCCATGGAGCTGTAAGATCACGTAATCTTTCCTTGGAGCTTCTTTCCTGCGTAAAAGCTCCATCTGAAACTGTGGCATCTCAATCTCTTCCATGCGAAAGCAGTCTGGGCATTTCCACTTTGGCTCTACCAGGTTTTTCCGAAGCTCTCCCGTCTTAATCTTTTTTCCAATCAAATGGTCGTTGGTCACATGAGCGATCATATCACGGATGACCCTTCCCCGTACGCTAACCTCCTGCATTTTTCCTCCTACTGTGCCACTCAGGCTCTTCTATACATGGAAGCGCCGTTTCAACTCCGTTTTTGCCCGGCGCTCTCCAAAAATCAATGTTCCCAAAAACATGCACAGAGATACCGCCAGCGCTGTAAAAGTCAGGACGGGATTTGTAATCACCCCGAATTTCCAAAAAATCATGCAAGCGCCAGATACCATTACCGTCAATATCTGCATCAGCATATAACTCTGCCAGTTAGAAGCGTTTACCACCATCAGTATCGCAATGGTAGCTTCCAGCAACATCACCGCCCCTGGAAGCACATAGTTGACAGACCATCCCTGATACCCCACGATATGATCTGCTGCAATCACTAAGAGCACTGCTCCGATCACCTGAACCAAAATCACTTTCTGGTATCCATGATTCCTCTGCAGAGAATACTTTAAGGTAATATAACAGTAGAGGATTCCGATTCCGCTGATTGCCGACCACCACATCCCATGATAAAATAGATAGTTGATAATCACCAAGGCAGCCTCCGTGATAATCGCCAAAAAACTATAGAGGCGCACCACAAAATTTAACTTGCGGGATACTGCTTTCACATCAGGATAACCTGTATGGCAAGGATGCTCCCCTGTAATCTCCAGCACGCTGCTGCAAAGAGGGCAGACGCTGGTATCATCCAGCACTTCCACCCTGCATTTCTTACACTCTCTCATTCGCCATATACTCCATTCGTTTCAATTTGCACCACAACCCCGTCTTCAGCAAGCCTGCGGAACACCCCCCGCTGCACAGAAGTATCTGCAAGGCTGCTGCTGATGGTAAACACCAAAGTGTCTTGATAAGAACAAATGGTTCCTTTGATATTCTGCCCTTCTGACATGGAGAGAAAGGAACTAAAGCATTTGATGTAATCTTGATATTCCTTGCGCACTTTGATATTCCCAATATTTGTAACCGTAGTGGTATTTGCCAATGCGCTGGTACGATAAACATGCCGGATCGCCAGATTTTTGAGAAACAAGGGCACGGCCCGCAGCATAAAGTTCTTCTCATTGGACACATTGTAGGCAAAAAGATTTTCCAAGTGTTCACGGTTGATCTGGCTGCGCAGGCTTTGCGATACGATCTGCACCACTTCTGAAAAATCATAGCTCTCCTTGGTTGGATGAAATACCGCTGACACGATTACAAAAAAATTCTTCATAGTGATGGAATCAAAATAAGGCCTCAAATTGACTGGGACGCAAGAACTGATGGGGCGTTTTCCCGGCGCACCATGCAAACATTCTTGATATATGCTCCACAAAAAACATGACACAAGATATTCATTGATAGATGCGTCATACCGATTGCAAGCTTTTTTCAGCTCTGAAACCGACATGTAGCCATGCATCACTCCAAGCTCCATGGGCGGCAGCTTCTCTCCTGTAACCTGAAACGCCCGTTCTGTCTTATAACCTTTTCTGTGGCTTTTTCTATAATTCTTGAGATAACTGTCTTCCCGGTTCAAAGACGTATCGCTGCACAGGCCGTCCCCCAGCTGTTTTTGCAGCTTTGGATGGGCGAGCCGCAGGTATTGATACGTCAGCTCCCGCAAAAAAGTGATCCCGCCCATGCCGTCTGTAAGCACATGAAACACTTCTAAGTTGATCCGATTGCGATAATAATTGACTCGAAAAAGATAATTCCGGTTGCGGTTTGGGGAAATAAACTGGCAGGGATAGCGGTATTCCTTTTTTACCTGAGGCGCTGGCTTTTGATTGGTCTCAAAATAGTACCAGAACACGCCGTAGCGGATCCGCACGCTGAATACCTCGAACCAGGGAAGAACCCTCTCTAACGCCTCCTGTAGTAATTCCTGCTGCACTTCCTCATGCAAGGTCACGGATATCCTATATACATTGCTCATGCTCTCCCCGGCAATCACCGGAAAAATATGTGCTGTATTATCCAGCTTATCCCATTTGATCTCCCGCTTTTTTCTCTGCTTGACAGAACGCTTTAGTTCCGTCTTTTGATTATTTTCTGTCATTTGCCAAAGCTCCCGCACTTAAATCTGGGTCACAACGAAAATATCATAAATCGCCTTGATCGCCGTTTCAAAATCACAGCTTTTCACCCCAATGATAATATTGAGCTCACTGGAGCCCTGGTCAATCATTTTTACATTTACATTGGCGTGGGCAAGGGCTGAAAAAATCCTTCCAGCCGTCCCCCGGGTAGAACGCATTCCGCGCCCAACTACTGCAATCAGGGCAATATCTCCTTCTAACTCAATGCTGTCTGGCTGCGCCAGGCGATGGATCGCAGACAATACCTGTTGTTCTTTTCCTTCAAATTCCTCCTGATGGACAAACACTGTCATGGTGTCAATCCCAGATGGAAGATGTTCAAAAGAAATCCCATGTTCCTCAAAGGCCGCCAGCACCTTGCGACCAAATCCCACTTCGGAATTCATCATGTCTTTGTCAATATTTACCGCTACAAAGCCTTTCTTTCCCGCAATTCCCGTAATCGTGTAATCCGGCATGCGGCAGGTGCTTTCCACGATCAGCGTGCCCTCGTCCTCTGGTGCGTTGGTGTTGCGGATATTGATCGGAATTCCCGCTTTGCGCACTGGGAACACAGCGTCCTCATGAAGCACTGTCGCCCCCATATAGGAGAGCTCGCGCAGTTCACGGTAGGTGATCACCTTGATCACCTGCGGCTTAGCGATAATCCTGGGATCTGCGATCAGAAAGCCAGAAACATCCGTCCAGTTCTCATAAATCTCTGCCTGGACCGCTTTCGCCACAATGGAACCGGTAATGTCAGAACCGCCTCTGGAAAAAGTCTTCACCCTGCCGTCTTTTCTGGCACCATAGAATCCTGGAATAACCGCCCGCTCACAGTCTCTAAGCCTTGCAGATAAAATATGATTGGTCTGGTCTGCATCAAACTCCCCGTCATCATTAAATACGATCACTTCTGCCGCATCAATGAACTGATATCCTAGATAGTTTGCCATGATAATGCCGTTTAAATACTCGCCCCGGGATGCGGCGTAATCTTCCCCTGCTTTCTGTCTGAAATTTTCAGCAATCATTTCGAACTCTTTATTTAAAGACAACGTGAGATTCAAGCCATTAATAATAGATTCATAACGTTCCTGGATTTTTTTCAGCGCTGGCGCAAAATTCTGCTCTGCCTCAGCCATGGCATAGCACTGGTACAACATATCTGTCACCTTTATATCTTTTGCATTGCGTTTTCCTGGCGCGCTTGGAACCACATACCTGCGGCTCTCGTCTGAGCGAACAATTTTTCCAACCTTGGCAAACTGTCCTGCGTTTGCAAGTGAGCTGCCGCCAAATTTTACTACTTTTGTCATATCTTTGCTCCATTCATATATCTTCTATTTACTTATTCTAATATGATCCATGCATGCCTGAACATGCAAAATACCTTTCGCTATTCTAACATAATTTTGGATATATTGGAACTTTTTTTTGATGTTTTGGCAAAATTCTTGCCCCGCAAAGGAAAAGATGGAAACATCTGTCGTACTTTATTTTGATTTGAAATACAAAACTGCCGCTGCGCCCGCAGTCAAAAGCTCCGTCAAAGGGAACGTCAGCCATAGTCCCGTAAGGCCAAGCGTGGCAGACATTAAGAACGCCAAAGGCACAATCAGCACAACGCCCCGCAGCAAAGACACAGCGTTTCCAGGCCTAGCCCTGTCGATGGAAGTAAAATAGATGGAAGTAATGATATTGAATCCTGCAAACGCTGTCGCTATAAAATACAGCCGGATTCCATACACGGCAATTTGCTGCAATCTTACATTTCCCTCACTATTAAAAATAGCCGCAATCTGCTCTGCGCCCAAAAACATCCCTACATAAATCAAAGCTGAGGATGCCATTACCGTCACTGCAGCATAGCGGAACACGTAGCGGACCTTTTCTGATTCCCCCGCTCCATAACATCTGCTGACAATGGGCTGAATTCCCTGGGCAATGCCCGTAAATATAGAAATTACGACCAGCGACAGGTTGGTGATCACCCCATAAGCGGCAACTCCCGTATTCCCTTGGAGCGAAAGCATGATTCCATTAAATACTACAATGACGATTCCAGAAGAAAGCTCTGCCACCAAAGACGGCACGCCCCCTGCCATAAGTTTAAACACTTCCTTTTGCGCAAACTTTGTCTTTACCAAATGAAACGTATTTTTCCTGCGGATCAAATACGCCGACTGAATACCGATGCCGATGACTGGCGCAAGCCCGGTCGCTAATACTGCCCCAAAAATCCCCATTTTACACAGAAAGATAAATACATAATCTAAGATAATATTAGAAAAGCTCCCGCCGAGCATAGCCGCCATCGCAAGCTGGGGACACCCGTCATTTCTCACAAAGCAAAGCAGTAAGTCGTTGGCAAGAAATGCTGGGGAAGATAACAGCAGCACTTTGAGATATATTTTGCACATTTGGTACACTGCCTGATCTGCTCCCAATAGCCGCGTTACCATTCCCGCCCCGAAAATCCCAGTCAGTACAAACAAAACGGCAAAACAACACGCAAGCATCGCTGCCAGGGAAAAAGCCTGGCTGCCCCGCCGCTGTGCACCCTGGCTTTTCAAGATCGAAAACTGCGTCGCTCCTCCCATCGCCAGCATCAGTCCTGTGCCGTGAATAAGGCTGTATACTGGAATGGCGAGATTCAGAGCGGCAAGCCCATTGCTTCCCAGCCCCTTTGCCACAAAAAAAGTATCTGCCAAAATATAACAGGACAGCCCGATCATCCCCAGGACATTCAAGCTGGTATATTTCGCGTATTCTCTGGACGTATTCATGATAATTCCTCCCGTTTTCTCACATCTATTCCCGGAGTCTCTTTGCACCTGATTTTGCGAGAAAATGTTTGTCAGATCTATGCAAATTTTTGAGGCATGCCTAGACGGCATGCTCTGGCAGTTAAATTTGCTTGCATTTGGCGTAGCATTAACTGTTAAAGCAGGTATTAGGGGGATTCCGAGCGTACAATTACAAGAAAAAACAGCACCAGATTTTCATATCTACCATGGCCTAACGATATGAAATCTGGTGCCCGTCCACTACCCGGCGGCAGAGGAGTTCCTTCTTGTATTAAATTGTAAAACATTTTTATTGTATTCTAACACATCTCAGTGATTTTGGGTAGCAGAATTTATTAAACACGGCATACTGTGTGTCAACAATATTCCAGAGAAACATCATCATTCTATTGCGTCCTTTTTCTTTTGTACCGAAGTATACATTGCCCTTGCGGCATATAAGTTCATCACAGATCCCTTTCGGAGGGATTTTAGAACTTATCAAATGGATTTTTATATTCTGCCACGATTCCAAGCTGCTCTTCGATACGCAGAAGCTGGTTATATTTTGCGGTGCGCTCCCCGCGGCAGGGGGCGCCTGTCTTAATCTGTGCGGCATTGACTGCCACTGCAAGATCCGCAATGAAAGTATCTTCTGTCTCTCCAGAGCGGTGAGAAATCACAGCCCGGTATGCATTTTTGTGAGCAGTTTCAATAGCCTCCATGGCTTCCGTCAATGTTCCAATCTGATTAACTTTGATTAGGATCGCATTTGCGGTCTGCAGCTTAATTCCTGCGTCCAGGCGTTTTGTGTTGGTTACAAATAAGTCGTCTCCTACCAGTTGGATGCGTTCTCCAAGCTGCTGCGTCATAGCCTGCCAGCCGTCCCAGTCTTCCTCATCCAGACCATCCTCAATAGAAATAATTGGAAATTTCCCAATTAAATCCCGGTAATATTCTATCATTGCCGCCGTATCCCGCGCAACCTTCTCTCCCTTGATTTTAGACTCTCCTGGGAAATGATACAACCCTGTCTTCTCATCATAAAGCTCACTGGCTGCAGCATCCAAGGCAATTTTAAAATCTTCTCCTGGCACATAACCCGAAGCTTTTACCGCTGCCATGATCAGCTCTAGCACAGCGACCGTGTCTGGAAGATCTGGTGCAAAACCGCCCTCGTCCCCTACTGCTGTGGAAAGCCCTTCTTTTTCACAAATCTTTTTGAGGTTATGGTACACCTCGGCACACATGCGCAGCGCCTCACGATAACTTTTGGCGCCCACAGGCATAATCATAAATTCCTGGAAATCCACGGTATTATCTGCATGACGTCCCCCATTTAAAATATTCATCATCGGCACGGGCATTCTCTTGGCATTGGTTCCGCCCAAATACTGATACAAAGGCAGCTCCATTGCCTTTGCCGCTGCCCTTGCCACTGCAAGGGAAACACTCAGCATGGCGTTTGCGCCCAGATTGATCTTGTCGTCCGTTCCATCCTCGGCGATCAGGCATCGGTCGATCTCCACCTGGTTCAAAGCATTTTTCCCGATCAGGACCTTTGCTATTTTGTCATTTACATGTTTTACAGCATTTTGAACGCCAAGACCGAAATACCTTGGTTCCCCGTCTCTCAATTCCACAGCCTCAAATTGTCCGGTGGACGCTCCTGAGGGAACTGCGGCGCGCCCTGTAGTCTTTTTCCCATTGCTGGTCGTCTCCACAGTCACATCTGCTTCCACGGTAGGATTTCCCCTGGAATCAAGAATCTCCCTCGCATGGACGTCAGTAATCTTTAAACACAAGCTCATAATAATCTCCTTTCGCACATCCTTACACAAGTCTTCTGTTTACAGTATTTACAGAAACCTGGTAATTATACGAAAGAAGCAAGCCGATGCTTTGGATATTCTTTGGCGGTTAAATATCGCCGTTTTTACTTATCTAAATTCTGCGATATTTAACCGCTGGAGTAATATAAAATCTTAAGTTACAGACGCTTTCAAATATTTGGACAAAGCCTCCAATACTAACTCCTCCATTTCTTCTGATACGGCGAAACCAGGCTTTTGCGCTTGCTGGCGTTTGAAATGACCGTCAACAATTTCTTCTGTTTCCATATCAGACGCCGCAAAATCTCTGATCGGATCCTCATCTGTTTCTAAGATATGAATTTGTCCGATTTTCAACACTAGTCCCTCTTGTTCCAAGACATTCTCAAGAAGAACCCTCATTTTTTCTTTATTTTCTGGCGACTCAATAATCTTCAACGCCTTTTTCTCAATGGCTTCTGGAACCAGTACGGCAGCCGCCTTAGCCGCTACATTGGCATTTTCTTTCAGTAATCCTACTAGTTTTGGATGATTCTTGAGAAAACTATTGTCCGCATACTGCTGCACGGTGTGCTCCACTTTTTTCTGCACTGCCTCATTGTCCAAAATTCCACTGTAATTTACCTTTACATTTCTTGCAAAAATCAACAAGCCTTCCCCGGACGCCTGAAAAAACATACTTCCCAAGACAATATTCTTGCCAAGCTCATGAAAGGATAGGGCGTCGTTTACCATCCTAGTCAGCTTTTCCTGATATTGGCTTACCAGCTCACAGATCAGCTTTGCCTTACCCTGCGCAGGCATATATCGTATCAGATTGCAGAATACGTCAGGCGCCTCATTGCCCAGCTTCTGCAAAAGACGAACCGCCATGCCTGCCTCTGGCTTGTCTTTTAATTTCGGCATGATCCGTCCTAGCAAATTTTTTACACTCTTTTCATAATCAATTTTCTGTATCTCGATATCTGCATTTAACATAGCATCTCTCCTTTTTCAAAGCTCTCTCTTAAGGACGACAATAACACAAACACTGTCAGCATATACTTCTTAAAACAATTGAAACATATTCTCGCCTTTTTAAAGTCACTTTTTGTGCGACATTTATCTCTGAAAAGCCTATGAAATCAATAATAAAAGAACTGCCCCCATCAAAGCGCAAGATACCTTTCCTCGCTCTTTCATGCGGCAGCCCTCTTCAAATCAACTATACATTTATCTCCGCAGTCATGCCAAGCAGTTCCCGATTCTGCTCCAACACCGGACGGACAGAATTGGCAAGGAACTTCTCTACCTGTATCGGGGCGCGCCCTACATACTTGGAAGGATCCATAGACTGCTGCAATTGTTCCAAAGTCAGATTAAATGCCGGATCTGCGGCGATCAGCTCTAACAAGTTATTGTCTTTGCCCTCCACTTTGACGTTTTTGCCTGCTTCCATCGAAAGCTGGCGGATCTTCTCATGCATTTCCTGGCGGCTGGCTCCGTTCTTCACTGCATCCATCATAATATTTTCCGTAGCCATAAAGGGCAGCTCCGCCATCATGTGTTTGCGGATTACCTTGTCATAGACCACCAGTCCGTCCACTACGTTCAAGCACAGATCCAGAATGCCGTCCACGGCGAGAAATCCTTCTGGAATAGACAGACGCTTATTGGCGGAATCATCCAACGTCCGCTCAAACCATTGCGTAGCGGAGGTAATTGCCGGATTCAAGGCGTCCACCATGACATAACGTGCCAAAGACGCAATGCGCTCGCTTCTCATGGGATTGCGTTTATACGCCATGGCTGAGGAGCCAATCTGATTTTTCTCAAATGGTTCCTCTACCTCTTTCAGATGCTGAAGGAGACGGATATCGTTTGACATCTTGTGAGCGCTGGCTGCAATGCCTGCCAGAATATTTGCCACCCGGCTATCCACTTTTCTAGAATACGTCTGGCCAGATACTGCATAGCACTCTTCAAATCCCATCTTTTTTGCAATCATGGGATCAATTTTATCTATGGTTTCCTGGTCCCCTGCAAACAATTCTTGGAAGCTTGCCTGTGTTCCAGTGGTTCCCTTGGAGCCTAAAAGCTTAAGACTTGCAGTGACATATTCCAAATCCTCCAAATCCATCAAGAATTCCTGAAGCCATAACGTCGCCCGTTTGCCCACAGTGGTAGGCTGCGCTGGCTGAAAATGAGTGAATGCCAGCGTTGGCAGATCTTTATAAGTATCCGCAAATTTTGCCAGTTCGGCAATGACGTTTATCAATTTTTTATGCACCAATTTCAGCGCCTTATGCATTACAATGATATCCGTGTTGTCTCCCACATAGCAGGAAGTGGCTCCCAGATGGATAATGCCTGCCGCTTTGGGGCACTGCTGCCCATAAGCGTAAACATGACTCATCACATCATGCCGCACCAGCTTCTCCCGTTCTCTTGCAACCTCATAGTTGATGTCATCCACATGACTTTTCAATTCATCGATCTGCTCCTGGGTAATCACTGGCTGACCATTTTCGCTTAATCCAAGCTCCATCTCTGTCTCTGCAAGAGCAATCCACAGCTTTCTCCAGGTGCAGAATTTCATGTCTGGGGAAAAAATATACTGCATCTCTTTACTTGCATAGCGTTCCGACAAGGGGCTGTTATATCTGTCTGTTGACATAAGTTCCTCCATTCTTTTGCAATGAAATCTTTTGTAATCCGTTAGAACGTTTCTCCAGTCAGCATCTGATATGCCTCTTTGTATTTCTCTACTGTGCGCTCTACAACTTCCTCTGGAAGAAAATAATCACTGTCTGGATGTTGCTTCAGCCAGTCCCTGACAAACTGCTTGTCAAACGAAGGCTGGGAATTTCCTGGTGCATAGCCATCTAACGGCCAGAACCTGGAGCTGTCGGGAGTAAGCATCTCATCCCCGAGAACCACGTTTCCATCTTCATCCAGTCCAAACTCAAATTTGGTGTCCGCAATGATAATTCCCTTGCTCCGTGCATATTCAGCACATTTCTTATAGAGTGCAATCGTGCACTTCTCAATCGTTTCCGCATATTCTGCGCCTTTGCCTGGATACAGCTTTTCCAAAATTTGCACAGTGTCTTCAAATGTAATGTGCTCGTCGTGAAGACCGAGGTCCGCCTTTGTCGTCGGCGTATAGATGGGTTCTGGCAGCTGTTCGGATTCCAACAGTCCTTCTGGCAGGCGGATGCCGCAAACCATGCCCTCTTTCTGATAGCTCTCCCAGCCGCTGCCTGTAATATACCCGCGCACGATGCACTCCACTGGAAGCATCTGAAGCTTCTTGCATTTCATGCTGTTGCCGTCAAACTCTTCTTTTCGGAAAAATTCCGGCATGTCCGCAACATTCGTTGAAAGCATATGGTTTGGCACAATGTCTTTTGTAAACTCAAACCAGAACTTTGACATCTGTGTGAGTATCGCCCCTTTCTGTGTAATTTTATTCTTCAAAATCACGTCAAAGGCAGATATCCTGTCTGTCGCCACGATAATCATACTGTCTCCATTGTCAAAGACCTCACGCACTTTGCCTTCTTTTACTGGCTTAAATTCCTGAATACTCATTGCCATCCTCCATTCTCCTGCTGTCTCTTACCGTTTTACCAAAAGAGATTTTCCTGTCATTTCCTGCGGCTGCTCCATTCCCATGATTTCAATCAGGGTAGGCGCAATGTCTGCCAGGCATCCGCCTTCGCGCAGCGTATAATCGTCATCGTAGTTAATCAAGATAAAGGGAACCGGATTGATGGTATGTGCCGTAAAGCTCTCCCCAGTCGTGTAATCAACCAACTGCTCTGCATTTCCGTGGTCTGCGCACAGGAACATGGTTCCATCCATCTCTTTTAACGCCGCCACTGCTTTTCCCACGCAGGCGTCCACTGCTTCCACTGCTGCAATTGCCGCGGCTTCCACGCCAGTATGTCCCACCATGTCCGGGTTTGCAAAGTTGATGATGATCACGTCATATTTATCAGATTTGATCGCTTCCACCAATTTGTCGCAGACCTCGTAAGCGCTCATCTCAGGTTTTAAGTCATACGTCGCCACTTTCGGAGAATTGACCAGGATACGATCCTCGCCCTTGTTGGGTTCCTCCACTCCGCCGTTAAAGAAGAACGTGACATGGGCATACTTTTCTGTCTCCGCAATCCTTGCCTGCGTCTTGCCATTCTCAGCCAAAAACTGCCCGAAAGTATTGGTCAGCTCTACCTTATGGAAAGCAATCGATTTATTAGGGATGGTCACATCATACTCCGTAAAGCAGACATAGGCAACCTGCTTTCGCTCTCCTCTCTCAAAACCGTCAAACTCGTCCATGCAGAATGTCCTGGTGATCTCCCTTGCACGGTCTGGCCGGAAATTAAAGAAGATGATGGTATCTTTGTCGTTTACGGTTGCAACAGGTTTCCCATCCTTTTCTACCACGGTTGGAACCACGAACTCATCTGTCACATCCTGCGCATAAGAAGCCGCCACTGCCTCCACGGCGTTGGGCACACGGATTCCCTCGCCCTCTGCGATGGCACGGTAAGCTTTCTCTACCCGCTCCCAACGATTGTCTCTGTCCATGGCGTAATAACGCCCGGAAACCGTGGCAATCTCACCGACGCCGATCTCTTTCATCTTCTCTTCCAGCGCCTCCATAAATCCCTTGCCGGAGGTAGGAGCCGTATCACGTCCATCGAGGAAGCAATGCACATAAACCTTCTCTATGCCCTCCCTTTTCGCCATCTCCAGCAGGCCGTACAGATGCGTGTTATGGCTGTGCACGCCGCCATCTGACAATAAGCCGTAAAGATGAAGCGCAGAATCATTGTCTTTTACATTTTTGATCCCTGCCATCAATGCCTCATTCTTGAAAAAATCACCGTCTTCGATCTCTTTGGTAATCCTGGTTAATTCCTGATATACGATTCTTCCGGCGCCCATATTCAAATGACCTACCTCAGAATTGCCCATCTGTCCGTCGGGAAGCCCTACGGCAAGCCCGCTGGCATTGCCTCTGACAAAAGGACATTCCTTCATCAAGCCATCAATATTGGGGGTATTCGCCTGATATACCGCATTTGCCTCATGCTTCTCATTTAATCCGAAGCCATCTAAAATCATCAATACCGTAGGTTTTTTACTCATAATATCCTCCTCTTTTCCTGTTTCTATTCAAAAATAAAGCCTTCTGAGTTAATTTTAAACCGTTTTTATTTTATCACGGAGAATGTAAAAAAACAACTCTAACTATCTGCATCTCATTTATGGAACTTCCCTTATGCCTCCATCTCCGTCCACAGAAACCCCGGGAGCGGAAATGCGCTGCATAAAGTCCAATATGCGCTGCTTTTCTTGCGGCGTCTCCACAAGGGAAGTAACGCAGCCTTTCTGGACGCATGGCAGGAACCGGAATTCAATTTCATTGGTGTCTGTATGAATCACCACCTGGGACAATCCCGTGTCAATGGTTTTATCATTAAACCAAAAATTTCCCAAACTGTAGATCACAGGTTTGCCATAAAAGAAATCAAAGCCCTGAAGGCAATGGGGATGTCCGCCGATGATCACGTCTGCCCCTGCGTCTGCAAATGACTGTCCAAGCTTTGTCTGATCACTTCCATAATAATTCGTATTCTCTGTCCCCCAGTGCACAAAGGCTATCACATAATCACTGCAAGATTTCGCCTGCCGGATCACAGACAGAAACTTCTCTGGATTCAAGGTTTTTAATACCCCGGGCTGTGCAGTCGCAGCCTCTTTGGTATAATTTAAAGAACGTTCAATCTGGGTGGCGGCTACGATGGCAATCTTCCTGCCATTTGCAATAAAATATACAGGCTTCATGGCCTCTTCTAAGTTCTTTCCTGCCCCCACATAAGGAATCCCAGCCTCTTTGACCACCTCCAGGGTATCCAGCAGCGCATCCGCTCCATAATCCCATACATGATTATTCGCCAGGGATATCACATCCGCGCCAATCTGGACAATTTCAGAAATCCTCTCAGGATTCGCCCGGAACGTATACGCCTTTCCGGACAAAGGCATTCCCCGGTTACTATAGGCGTATTCATTATTGATCATTAAAATATCCGCCGCCTGCATCTCTTGCCACAATGCCGTAGAAAAGCATTCCTCGATCCCGCCTGGCTGGCTATCCAGATATTTGGTAGTGCTCCAGCCCTCTGCCAGATTAAGATCCCCGGTAAAATCCAATACCACCTGATCTTCATTGGCACATTCTTTCTCATAAACTTTATCCAAATCAACGGCTTTAGCGCCTGTAGCACGGCAATATTCCACCCAAAGCACATGAAGAGATTTTCCGGTCAACTGATACCAGCACTCAATATCTGATTCTGCTCCCTGTGCTTTCTGCTGCAAGCTAGCAAGGATTTCGATTCCATATTGTTCATAAAGCCACTGCCAAAAATCCTCTTTCACCGGATAACTTGCGGTCAGTCTGCCATCACTGTGCGATACTATGTCCTGGATAGCCTGGTTCTTTCGTGATTGCATACGCTTTTTCTCTTCTCTGCGCATACTGCTGCTCTTTTGTTCCTTGGAAACATATTCTCCCGCCTCTTTTGATGCAACACTTTGAACTCTGACTGCTTCGCCATTTATCCCACATCCTGCCAGGCACATGCAGATACAGCATATCACTGCCTTGCATCTGAAATCTATGCCATTTTTCCTCTGTATTTTCATAACTTGCTACCTGCTGGAACTATGCCGGATTACCGTGTTTAACGCCTGAGAGATGGCGCTTCCTGCCACAAAGCAAACGGCAGCTTCCACCAGTCCATTAATCCCTACAAACAACAAAATGAAAACTAAGGGATTTCCTGCTCCCATCCCCTTTGCAATTCCTTGAATATACTCGCTCTGGTAGAAAAACAGGGTCAATGTCCCCATAAAAAACAAGGTGTTCAACAATGGACAGCATAAATTTGCAAGGATCACTGATATTTTCTTTAAGGGGCTGACCTTGAGAAAGCCCTGATAGAGCAACCCTGTCAGCCAGCCCATCAATGCCCTGGTAGGAACGCAGACCAAAAAGGTCCAGACTGGATTGATGCCTAATAGCATGGCGCCAAAAGGGCTCATGCCAAAGCATTGGATAAAGCTGGTGATTCCGAAAACCGTTCCCAATATTGCCCCTGCCGCCGGACCCATGGCAACCGCCCCCACTGCCACCGGAACTACGATCAATGTAATTTCCAATCCCAAAGTATGAATATATCCGACCGGAGTGAATGCCATGATCAAAATCACGGCAATCAAAAGCGCCAGCTCTACCAGATAAGATGTATTTATTTTCCATTGCTTTTTCACGCTTTTCCTCACTTTCCATTCACAATCATAAACCATTTTCTAAAAGCTGAAAAAGGGCTTTTCCTCCTTTTGCAGAAGAAAAGCCCTTTTTACCTATGATTATTCTGCCATTTCAGCCTTCAATGCTTCTGTCAGAGCCGGAACGATCTTATTCAGATCTCCTACAATTCCATAATCAGCTACATCAAAGATCGGAGCATCTTCATCCTTGTTGATCGCAATGATGATATCTGCCTCTTCCATGCCTGCAACATGCTGAATTGCTCCAGAGATGCCAATTGCAAAATATACGTTAGGACGTACGGTCTTGCCAGTCTGTCCTACCTGTAAGTCTACTGGAAGCCAGCCGTTCTCAACAACTGCGCGGGAGCAGCTTACGGTTCCGCCAATTACTGCAGCCAGATCTTTTAGCATCTGGAAATTATCAGCGCTTCCAACGCCACGTCCGCCAGACACCAGGATCTTTGCTTCCATAATATCTTCTGTCTCTTTTACAGATTTGATAATATTTAAAATTTCCACATACTTGCTGTCTGGGGCAAATCCAGGATTATACTCTTCTACAACAGCTTTCGCACCCTTGATAGGATCAATCTTTTGCATAACGCCGGGACGTACCGTTGCCATCTGTGGACGGTTGTCCGGGCATGCGATCGTTGCGATGGTATTGCCGCCGAATGCAGGACGGGTCATCAGCAACTGATTGTGCTTCTGCTCGTCTTCTTTGCCAGGTACTGGATTCAATGGGAAATCGCCGATTTCCAATACGGTACAGTCTGCCGTCAAGCCAGTTTTTACTCTTGCAGAAACACGGGGACCTAAGTCACGTCCGATCGCAGTAGCGCCCACCAGCATAATTTCCGGCTTGTACTGGTTAATCACAGATGAAAGGGCATGCGTATAAGGCTCTGTCCTGTACTCCTTCAATTCTGGATCATCCACTACGATCACCTTGTCAGCGCCGTACTCTGCCAACTGGTCTGCCAGCTCCTTTACTCCAGAACCAATCAACACTGCTGTCACATCTGTATCTAAATCTTTTGCCAAGTCTTTTGCTTTGCCAAGTAATTCAAAAGCAATTCCGCTCAATACATTGTCTACCTGCTGTGCAAAGACATATACTCCTTTATATGCTTCTAAACCCATTATTTTCACCACTTTCCTTATTTTTACGGATATTCGCAATCTAATTCATCTTCTGATTGACCCAATGCTTAGATTACATGCTTCTCTTTCAATTTTCCTACAATATAGCTGACTGCATCTTCTGCCGTATCAGGAACAACCTTCTCACCAGCGCCTTTTTTCACTTTGTCAGATGCTTTTGCGATTTTCGTCGGTGATCCCTTTAATCCCAGGTCAGAATCGTCTACATCCTTGAGATCTGCTCTGCCCCATACAGTCACTTCTTTGTCATACGCATCGAAGATTCCGCCTGGTGTCATATAACGCGGCTCATTTAACTCAGAAAGAGCAGTGATCAAGCAAGGCATCTTTGCTTTTAATTCATGATATCTGTCCTCATACTGACGTTGAACGACTACATAATCCCCATCAATCTTAATTTCCTGTGCATAGGAAATAACTGGGATGTCGAGGTGCTCAGAAATCTGAGGTCCAACCTGTGCCGTATCACCGTCAATAGCCTGGCGTCCAGTAATGATCAAGTCGTACTCCAGGTTGCGGATTGCACCTGCAATAGTAGTGGAAGTAGCCCAGGTATCAGCTCCGCCTAACACTCTGTCCGTTACAAGGATGCCGTTGTCAGCTCCCATTGCCATAGCTTCACGGAGTACCTCGTCAGCCTTGGGAAGCCCCATGGTAAGTACGGTAACCTCTGCGCCATACTGCTCTTTCAATCTCAATGCTGCTTCCAGACCGGCTTTGTCGTCCGGATTCATGATAGTGAGCATTGCACCTCTGTCCAGAGTACCGTCTGGATTGAACTTAACTCCGCCTTTGGTATCTGGTACCTGCTTTATACATACAACGATTTTCACGGTAATTCACTCCTTATGTTTTATTTTTTTATATACGCTGGCTGCCTGCAAGCAACGCCTGGAAAATGTTTTCATTTTCGTCGCTCACTTACGGCTATTTCAGCAATGCGCCGGAAATAACCATGCGCTGAACTTCAGAAGTTCCTTCGTAGATCTCTGTGATCTTAGCGTCACGCATCATGCGCTCTACGTCGTACTCACGAATGTAGCCATAGCCGCCGAACAACTGAACACACTTCGTAGTTACTTCCATAGCGGTCTCAGCCGCAAATAATTTTGCTTTCGCTGCTTCCACGGAGTAAACTTTCTGTGTTGCTTTTGCCATAGCCGCCTTGTATACCAGCAATTGAGCTGCTTCAATCTTTGCCGCCATATCCGCAAGCTGGAACTGCGTATTCTGCTGTGCCGCGATAGAGCGTCCGAACTGCTTTCTCTCCTTGGTATAAGCAACAGTCGCATCCAGCGCGCCTTCTGCGATACCCAGCGCCTGTGCTGCAATACCGATACGTCCGCCGTCCAAAGTATGCATAGCGATTGGGAATCCTTTGCCCTGCGGTCCTAAGAGATTGTCCTTTGGAATTCTGCAGTCTTCAAAAATAAGTTCATATGTAGCGGATCCGCGGATACCCATTTTCTTTTCCTTGGTTCCAAAAGAGAAGCCAGGAGTATCTTTTTCCACAATGAATGCGGAGAAAGATTTCTTCTTTCTTCCTCTTGCATCTACTTTGACGTCTGTCACTGCGATAACGATATATATTTCTGCTTCCTTGCCATTGGTAATAAAGCATTTGGATCCGTTCAATACCCATTCCTCGCCGTCTAACACAGCCTTGGTCTGGCAACCCTGCGCATCCGTACCTGCTCCAGGCTCGGTCAGTGCGAAAGCTCCAAGCTTCTCTCCTTTTGCAAGCGGAGCCAGATATTTCTGCTTCTGCTCTTCCGTACCATAAGTCATAATCGGGTCGCAGCAGAGAGAGGTATGCGCAGACACGATAACGCCTGTGGTGCCGCACACTTTAGACAGCTCTTCCACGCACATGATATAAGTCAGGGGATCGCAGCCCTGTCCGCCGTACTCTTTTGGAATTGGGATTCCCATGAATCCAATTTTCTGCATTTTTTCTACGGTTCCTCTTGGAAATTTCTCTGTCTCGTCAACTTCCTGTGCAAGAGGCTTTACTTCATTTTCCGCAAACTCTTTGAAAAGAGTTCTCGCCATTTCATGTTTTTTATCTAAAGAAAAATCCATGATATTTTTCCTCCAAACTTTCTTTTATATTTTTAGCAATCAAGGGGGTGCCGCAGCAGACGGGAACAAGACTATGCTTGTCCCGCATTCCTGCGGCATCCCCGCTGCCAGATGTTGCTCAATGTGATTCCCTTTTAAGAGCTCAGTAATTACTTGCTGTAATCGTAAAAACCGATTCCAGTCTTCATTCCAAGCTTTCCTGCACGAACCATTTTCTTTAACAATGGATGCGGACGGTACTTGGGATCTCCTGTCTCGTCATATAATACGTTCATGATGGCAAGGCAGATGTCCAGTCCCACAAGGTCGCCCAAAGCCAGAGGTCCCATCGGATGGTTTGCGCCCAGCTTCATTGCCGTGTCGATGCCTTCTACAGATGCAACGCCGTCTGCATAGATGCCAACTGCCTCGTTAATCATCGGGATTAAGATTCTATTTACCACAAAGCCTGCCGCTTCGTTTACTTCTACCGGAGTCTTTCCGATTGCTTTGGAAATCTCAACGATCTTGTCCTTCATTTCGTCAGGAGTGTTCTCGCCTTTGATTACCTCAACCAGCTTCATAACCGGAGCAGGATTGAAGAAATGCATGCCGATCACTGGTCTGTCGAGGCCAGCGCCGATTTCTGTGATCGAGAGGGAAGAGGTGTTGGTAGCAAACATGCAGTCTTTCTTTACAATATCCTGCAGTTCTTTGAATGTCTGCTTCTTAACATCCATCACTTCCAAAGCTGCCTCTACAACCAGGTCACAGTCGCCGCAAATTTCCTTGGTTCCTGTGGTGATCTTTGCAAGGATCGCATCTGCTGCCGCCTGCTCCATCTTGCCTTTTGCAATTCTCTTCTCGAATCCCTTAGCAATTTTATTCTTGCCGTTTGCTGCAAATTCTTCGTTGATATCGCATAAGCATACTTCGTATCCTTCTGTCTGTGCAAATGCCTGTGCGATTCCGGAACCCATGGTTCCTGCTCCAATAATACCTACTTTCATGCTTATCCTCCTTATTTCATGTCAAGCGCGCCATTGGGGCACTTGAAAAGTACAAGTTAATCTCTTTCCACGATGGTGGAGCATCCCATGCCGCCGCCGATACACAGTGTTGCAAGACCTTTCTTAGCGTCTCTTCTTTGCATCTCATGAAGCAATGTCACCAGAATACGGCATCCGCTGGCTCCGACAGGATGTCCGAGCGCAATTGCTCCGCCGTTTACATTTACCTTGCTCATATCGAATTCAAGATCATGCGCAACTGCCAAAGACTGTGCTGCAAAAGCTTCATTTGCCTCTACCAAGTCCATATCGTTGATGGTAAGGCCTGTCTTCTCGAACACTTTCTTGGTGGAAGCAACTGGTCCAACGCCCATAATGGAAGGATCTACTCCGCCAAGAGCGCCTGCTACGAAAGTCGCCATCGGCTTCACGCCTAATTCCTGTGCCTTCTCTTCGCTCATTACAACGATCGCTGCCGCGCCGTCATTGATTCCGGAAGCGTTTGCTGCCGTAACGATTCCATCTGGCTTAAATGCGGGACGAAGCTTTGCAATGCCTTCTGCAGTAGTTCCAGGACGTGGTCCTTCGTCTGTATCTACGACAACCGTGTTCTTTTTCTGTTTTACTTCTACCGGAACGATCTCATCCTTGAACTTGCCTTCTGCAATAGCTTTCTCGCATTTCTGCTGTGAGCTTGCTGCAAACTCGTCAAGCTGCTCTCTGGTAAGTCCCCACTTCTCTGCCACGTTCTCGGCTGTAATTCCCATATGATACTGGTTAAATGCATCCCACAATGCATCGTTGACCATGGTATCTACCAATGTTGCGTTGTTCATTCTGTAACCATAACGGCCCTGCATAGCTGCATAAGGAGCCATGGACATATTTTCCATTCCGCCTGCGACAACGATGTCAGCATCTCCTGCCTGAATCATCTGTGCCGCCATATTTACGCAGTTCAAACCAGAACCGCATACAACGTTCACGGTAACTGCCGGGGTCTCAATGGGCAAACCTGCCTTAATAGAAGCCTGACGCGCAACGTTCTGTCCCAAGCCTGCCTGGATTACGCAGCCCATGTATACATGGTCTACCTTGTCAGCCGGAACACCAGCCCTGTTCAATGCCTCTTTGATCACGATAGATCCCAGTACTGGCGCCGGAGTCGTGCTTAATCCTCCGCCCATAGTTCCGATTGCAGTACGGCATGCGCCTGCTAATACAACTTTCTTTGCCATTTTCTTCTTCTCCTTTACCTTTTATTATCATGGTCCAGTGAACCCTAGTGCCCTGTCTGAAAACATTTTGGGCAATTCCGCGATATGTATGTTATTTTTTTAACAATCTTTTATTAAAAAAAAGGAAAACAGATTTGACAATATTTTTGCCGATGCATCTGTAAGATACATGCCGCTTTCTTGCTTCCCATGTTCCCAGTCCTCACTAAAAATATCCTATCACATTTTCCCTTTTTTTGCAATGTATTTCATAAAATTTGAGTTTCCCCATTTTAGCATTACTGTGGCAGCTCAATGGCGATGAATTTTACGCCAAAAAGCCTGCCCTTTTATCATACATAAATTTTAATTCGCCGTGTTGTATTGACAATAATTTAATAAAAAACATGATTTCCAATCACCATGCCCGGAATACTCCCATCGTCCCGTCTAAAATACAGGCAGCTCGTGGTAATATTCCCTCCTAAAACCTCTTGAGCAGCGCTGGTACAGCTGCTGTTTGCCCCTTGCGCCAGCACAGATGCAAATCTTCCGCTTGCCACTGGGGAAAACTGTCCGCCCTGGTAAATCACCCCGGCGACCGTATTCGGAAAATGGGAGCTGTTCACCCGGTTGATCACCACGCTGCCTACCGCAAGCTTACCCTCATAGCTCTCGCCCCCTGCCTCGCACTGGATCAGAGCCGCCAAAAGGGAAACATCTGAAGCGTCCCCTTTCACCGCAGGCGGATTCTGGTCTTTGCCGCCGTTATTTTGACTTTGGACTTTATTTTGTTCCCGCCTGATCTGATTTCTCTTATTCTCTTCCTCCTGCCGCCGGATTTCCTCAAGACGTTTAGCATCCTCTTTTGCTTTCTCTGCCTCAAGTTCCGCCTCATATGCTTTTTGCCGCTCAATTTCCTGCTTATACTTGGCAACATTGGACTGAGCGTCTGCAAGTTGCTGCCTCGCAGCTTTGAGATGCAAGGAGGTATCTGCTACTAGATCGTCAAGCTCCTGTTTTTTCCCCTCCTGCTGAGCTAAAAGCGCAGCCAAAGAATCCTCATGCGCATCAAGCTCACGCTTCTTGCTGGCAATCTCCTCCTTGGTCTGACGGTATTCATCCAGCATATCACGGTCATATTGGTGAATATTCGCAAAATATTCTGTCTTATTCAAAAAATCGGCAAAATTTTCGGCGCCAAGAAGAACCTCTATAATTCCCTCCTGATTGATCTCGTACAGAAAGCGAATCCTCTTTTTCATGGCTTCGTACTGCCTGTTTTCCTTTCGGGACGCTTTTTTGAGAGCTTTCCTGGTGTCTTTGAGATTTTGCCTGGTTACTTTGAGCTGTTCTTCTGTCTGATTCAGCTCTGCAACTGCCTGTGCCAGCCGATTATTAAATTCTGCCAAATCTCCTTCCAGGCCTCCCGCCTCTTTCGTAAGCTGATCTGCTTTCTGTTGCGCCTCTTCTTCCTGTTGCTTGAGGTCGTTGATCCCCTCTTGCACTTTGTCAATCTTTTGCTGGGTGGCGTCCGCCTTGATAGGGAACATGGCGCATAGAACCAGAAAAAACGCTAGTTTCTTTAGAAATGCTTTTTTCATTTCCCTTCCTCCAAAAGTATTATTCGTATTCTCGGATTCTCTTTGTGCCTGATTTTGCGAGAAGATTCAAGATCATGGTACAAAATCTTGAAAATTGGACTGCAAGGGAATTTCAAACCTGTTGACCCCGAATCAATCTAGGCAATTTCAACAAAATTGCCTATAAGAGAAAAAACAAATTTATCCGATAATCATAATATAACTGATACCTTGCTCCTATGCAAGAGAACGTTAGTTCGTTTTTATGCGTAATGAGCAAACAGACGAAACCGGAGGTGTTTTTGTGCAATATATAAAGTTGAACCATGTGCGGCCTGGAATGCGCCTCGCCCGCCCTATTTACAATAAAAACGGCGTAATGCTGTATGAACGTGACACACGCTTGACTCCGCAGGGCATTTCCAGCATAAAGAATTTCGGCTTATGGGGGCTCTATATCCTAGAACCTGCTGAGCCTGTGCCGCCTCTTTCTCAGGAAGACATCGAATTAGAACGTTTCCTCACGGTCTCCACTTTCCGGTTAAAGGATGACCTGACCCTGTTGTTAAACAACATGAAGCCCCAGAACATCATGTCTCTTTCCCAGGAAATCCTGCGGAAGTTCGGCACAGTAGACCACCGGATTAACTTTGCCGTAACGCTGCGCAGCAGCGGGGACTACGTATATAAGCATAGCCTGAATACAGCTATTCTCGCCTCGATGATGGTCAATAAGCTCCATTATCCTTATCCCGAACAGCTCGCCATCGTATGTGCAGCTCTTTTGCAGGACGCTGGGATGCTGATGGTGCCAGGCGAAATCCTCGAAAAAGGCCAAAGCCTGCTTTCCCCGGACGAACGCCGTTTAATCCGAGGCTATCGGGAAAAAGGATATCAGATGCTGCATCCAGATCGAAATGATTACAAATTCCCAGAGCTTGCGCTTCAAATTACAGGGCAGATGATAAGGCTTGAGCACAATGTCTCTGCGCCAATGCCCAAAAATATCCGCTGGAAAAACGGCTCCCATGTGCTCCACACTGCTGCGATGTTCGATGAGATGACTTCCATGAACCTGGACCGGGAACCAGTCTCTGAACTTGCAGCGATCCGCTTCCTACGGAAACACACAGACCATTATCCTGCTGCATTCGTCACGGCGCTGACCCAATGCATTCACATCCTTCCTGGAGGCAAATGCGTAGAATTTTCCAATGGGCAGAAAGGAATTGTGATCGAAGAAAACCAGAAAAATTATGCCCAGCCCGTAGTTATCCTCTTTTCCACCAATCAACGGGTGGATTTTACGGATTCCAGATTCCAAAAAACCATGCATATCTCAGACGTAATGAAAACCATGGACGCCAGGCTAAAAGTGGACCGGGACACGTTCAAGCAATATGCCACCGATGCGAGAACCCGGGAAACAGCGGTTCGTTATTCAGAAAAGCGCCAAAAGCTGGTAGCTGCCGGGCGGATGTAGTACCTCAGAGCGATCCTGACCGGAGGACTTTTCATCTTATAGGACTAAGGTGTCAATGCGACAGCCTCTTTTGACATCCTAATCCTATAAAATAAACAAGAGGATGTTGCAAAATAGCTGTTATATACAAAACATGATATCCATAGCTCAAAAATCTGATCCACATATTGTATATACGCTGCAATTTGCAACAACCTCTCTTAATGAACGGGTTCTATAAATTTAGCTGCGGTATCCGTCTGGATTTGCACTCTGCCATCTCCAGGAATCCTCGCACATCCGATCAATGCCAAACTCTGCTTCCCATCCCAGTTCTGCTTTCGCTTTCGAGGGATCCGCATAGCAGGTTGCGATATCTCCAGCACGTCTTGGCTTAATTTTATAAGGAATCGTCTTCCCACAGGCTTTCTCATATGCTTTTACCACATTCAAAACGCTGTAGCCATTTCCGGTTCCCAAATTATAAATATTGACACCCGATTTGTCTTCAATCTTCTTTAACGCCTTAACATGTCCCTTTGCTAAATCCACTACATGGATATAATCCCGGACTCCGGTTCCGTCTGGCGTGTCATAATCATCTCCAAACACGCCCAGGCATTCTAACTTGCCAACTGCCACCTGAGCGATATAGGGCACCAGATTGTTAGGGATCCCTTTCGGATCTTCACCGATCATGCCGCTCTCGTGTGCGCCGATCGGATTAAAGTAACGCAGAAGCACTACGTTCCACTCTGGATCTGCCACATGGAAATCCGTCAAAATCTGCTCCAGCATTCCTTTCGTCTGTCCATAAGGATTGGTAATGGCTCCCTTGGGACATTCCTCCGTAATAGGGATAATAGCCGGATCGCCATACACAGTAGCGGAAGAGGAGAAAATAATGTTCTTTACTCCATGCTTACGCATCACGTCGCATAAAATCAAGGTTCCAGTGATATTGTTATGATAATATTCCAAAGGCTTCTGCACTGATTCCCCGACTGCTTTCAGGCCTGCAAAGTGAATAACGCTCTCAATGCTCTCTTTCGCAAACACTTCTTCTAATGCCTCGGCATCTAGAAGATCTACTTTGTAAAAAGGAATCTTCGCTCCAGTAATCTTCTCTACCCTTTTTACTGCTTCCTCGCTGGAATTTGACAAGTTGTCCACTACGACTACCTCATAGCCGGCGCTAATCAGCTCGATACATGTATGGCTTCCAATATAACCTGCTCCGCCTGTAACTAAAATTGCCATAGAAAATTACCTCCTAATCTTTATTACTCTGAGTATAGCACACTTCCATTATTTAGTAAACAATTATTTGTCCACCAGAGAATTAGTAATTGAAATTTATGTCAATCATATCTCTTGAGTTTCCGGGGTTGTCGCACGAATACATTTTACTTGTTCAAAAAGTCTTGCCGCTGATGCGGCAAAGACAGAATGCACAAAATCACTCTGGGAAGCTAGCTTCCCAAGATGATTTTCTTGCATTTTGTTTGCATTGCTTTGCAATGGAAACCTTTTGAACAAGTAAAATGTATTCGTGCGACAACCCCGGAAACTCAAAGATCATTGATATATTGACATAAAGCGACAGCATATGGAGATTGCTGTCTATACAAATACCATATCCTGCCGCTTTACTTGATAGTTCCTTATGTAATTGCTAATTTTCGCTGCACTTCTTTACGATCTGCTCCATTTCCTGCCAGTTTGCCTCCATATCCTCCACCAGCTTCTTTTGCGTACGGCAACGATCCAGATTATGCCCTTCCCGGTGAACTTTAAAATAAGTGTCACCCTGAAGGTAATCGGTCAGAAAACGCATTCCGCATTCGTAAGTCATCACCTTTGCACCCATAGGCATCATGGCGATTTCCGTCTTTGTCAGGCTCCCTTGGCAACCCTTGAGAAATCCTTTGGTATACAGCTCAAACAGATGAATGTCAAAATTTACCTTGGATAAATCTTGTTCATCCTCGGCTGCCGTATTGGCTCCAAAACGAATGGAATCTCCAAAATCATGAACTGCCAGGCCAGGCATTACCGTATCTAAGTCAATAACGCAGACGCCCTTGCCTGTCTCTTTATCCATCATAATATTATTCAGCTTGGTATCATTATGCGTAACGCGCAACGGAAGCTCGCCCGACGCTTGCAAATCACCAAGCACGCCTGCGATAGCTTCCCGTTCCTGGAAGAAACGGATCTCGTCCGCTACGTCTTTCGCCCTGCCGCAGACATCTTCTTCCACCGCGCGACAGAATACCTGATACCTTGCCCTGGTATCATGAAAACCTGGAATCGTCTCATGAAGGGTTTCTGCAGGATAATCTGACAAGAGCTGCTGAAAATTTCCAAAAGCCACGGCGCTCTCATAAAAATCCTGCTCTGACTCTACTTGGTCATAGCTGACAGCATCCTCAATCATGTAATACATGCGCCAGTAATCTCCCTGTTCGTCCTGGTAGGTCGACGCGCCATCCTTGGCAGGAATCACCGTCAATGTCTCCCGCATCTCGTCTCCGCCTGCTTTTATGATCTTCTCTTTTAAAAAGGATGTCACCCCTACGATATTCTCCATTAATTCCAAAGGCTTGGTAAAGATATTCTTATTCATTCGCTGGAGAATATATCTCTTCTCTCCCTCGATCAGAAAAGTATCATTGATATGTCCGTTTCCCCATGGCTTAGGCATTCCAAGCTCGTCTGAGATTGCAAAGTGCAAAGCCGCTTCCTTGGCGCTCTCCAACAATTTCCCGCTTTCCATATAATTCCTCCTCTTCATCTTTTGAAGAATCTCCTGTTATTTTACAAAATTCCCTCTTTATGCTGCTAAAAAGTTTAAAACTCCTCTGGATACAATCCCTCTTTTTTCAAACGGGAAATCGCATTTACGACCATTTCCTTATCTTCCTTGTAAGTCACGCCATACCATTTATCCTGAGAGTTCAGTACCTGCACGCTTGCTTTTCCCTGAGCGAGCAAATCATCCACTGCAAAAGGTAAAAAGTACTCTGCTTTCTTTGGATTAGCCGGAAGATCATTTTTCAAAAATTCTACAAACCCGTCTTCCAGTTCCTGCAAAATGCTCTTGGAAAAGCCCCACATGTTCATGGAAACTGTGCTGTCCATAGAAACTTCTGTCCAAGTCTGTCCATCATCTTCTGTAAATACTGCTTTTTCTCCCTGTTTTTCAATGTGGGTCCGCTCGTCAATTCCTGTCAGGAATCCCTCGGAATCTGTGCGGCAGACTCCCCGCGCCACATGCCCATTCTCCGTCAGAGTATTCTTCAGGTAATATCCGATCATGGCATAACGATATTTCTCATCATCCTGGTGACTGGTCAGATAATCATAGATTGCCTGATAAGCATGTTTGCCATAATAATCGTCTGCATTGATTACTGCAAACGGTCCGTCCAGCACGTCCTTGCAGCAAAGTATCGCATGACCTGTCCCAAAAGGCTTCTCTCTTCCCTCTGGCACTGAAAAGCCTTCTGGAAGCTTCTCAAGCTCCTGATATACATATTCGACCTTTATCTTGTCAGACATCCGGTTTCCAATGCACTCCTTAAAAGCTTCCTCATTTGCCTTTTTAATAATGAAAACTACTTTTTCAAAGCCTGCGGCCAATGCGTCATAAATGGAAAAATCCATTATGATATGCCCCTGCTCGTCTATGGGATCAATCTGTTTCAATCCTCCGTAGCGGCTCCCCATGCCTGCCGCCATGATCACTAATACTGGCTTTTCCATACCTAACTACCTCCTGTTTATTTTTAATCATTATTAAATGATACACTGACAGTAATCATGCTTCTGCAGATATTCCGCCAGTTCCTTTCGCAGTTCGTCACTGTGCCGTGCAAACACAAAATTTGCCTGACTAAGCCCTGTCTTGCCTCCAACATCATTGCAATGTCCATAAAACTACAATCAATCATTATTTCTTTCGCCGCGCGCTTGTCCGCAATAACTTCAAGGTCATCGCAAAACGACACGGCAAACGACTCCTCCCCGATAACATGCCGCATTCTCTATGAAAGGGAAAAATCCCGGGCTTCCCTGGACTTAATATGAACAGAAATAGAGCAATCCGCCAAATGCTCATAATTCACTTCCAGGTTATATTTGACTTTCACATCTATATCATCCTCGGTCTCTGCAATATCCACGCTCTTAGCGTCAATGCCAATCAAAAGGCTGCCAAAGGGCGTGTTATAATAAGAGACGTTCTTTTTGTTCTTTTCAAACACCATATGTACGTTGGAGATGCCTTTCTTGGTTATATCCAGGGAATCTTCTGTAAGCTTGAGCACATTCCTGGTATTTCCATCAAATCCCTCCATCACTTCATCATACATAATATAATGTTTTCCATTTTTCTTGTAGTAATCTCCGGCAGTAATGACTTCTACCGGCTCTACATCCTCTTCCTCCTTGGATGCAAACTGCAGTCCCCGGATCGATAACAGTACGTCTTTTGTCATGGCTACTCCTCAATATGTATTAATCGCGCTTTTTCTATTTCACAGGGCAAAATAAAATTGGCAAATTTTTTAAATTTCTCTGCTGCATCACTGACATAAAACTGATACATAGGCTCTTTCGGTTCCTTGCCGTCATTGACAAGCTGGTGCTGCTCCAGCAGACGCCCAAGCCCCTGCGCTGTCTCGTAAGCGGGATTCACCAGATTCACCTGCTCGCCCATAATCTCGCGAATCATGGAACGAAGCAAGGGATAATGGGTACATCCCAGAATCAGAGTGTCTATGTCCGACTCCTGAAAAGAAGAAAGATACCGCCTCGCCACCTCTATGGTGACAGGATCTTTCAGCCATCCCTCCTCCACCAGGGGAACAAATAACGGACACGCCCTCCCCTGCACCGTGGCATGGGGATTATGCCTGTGAATCATTTCTGTGTAAATATGGCTTCCCACAGTTCCCTCTGTTCCAATAACGCCGATTCTTCCATTTTGGGTAAGCTCTGCCGCCACCTTCGCTCCTGGCTTTACCACGCCAATAATGGGCATCTTGATCTCTGGACGGAGTTCCTCTAAGGCAAACGCGCTTGCCGTGTTACACGCCACCACAATGGCCTTTACCCCCTTGGATTCCAAGAAATGGATAATCTGCCTGGAATAGCGGATAATGGTCTCTTTGGATTTGCTTCCATAAGGAACCCGGGCAGTATCTCCAAAATAGATAATCCGTTCTTGAGGAAGCTGGCGCATAATCTCTCGTGCCACCGTAAGGCCGCCGACTCCAGAATCAAAGACTCCAATGGGAGCATATTTCTTGTTCTCAAATTGGTCCATCTTATTTTCTCCACAAAATAGCTCATGCATATATATATTACCTGATTTAGTATAAAAATGCAAGTGTCATCAATCATTTTCAAATAATTCCCGAATCCGCTCTGCCAGCGCAAATTTTACCTTATAATTTTTGCCTTCCATAAGGCTTTTGTATTCCTCCTGCGTCAGGGCGCGCTTTAGAGATTTTTCCGCCTCTGAGTCAACCACCTCGTAAGCGCTGTTAAAGAAACAGAGGTTTGGATACATGACGCACCACCAGTTATGTCCTTCTCCCTCTCCGATGATCACCTCAAGCGCCTCATAATCCCCCGCTGGAAACGTATAATCCCCATAAGTCTTCTCTGGGAACTCTGTGACCGCAAGCAACGCATTGACGCCATATGTATATCCCTCTGATGCAATAATGCCAGAAGCTACCTGTTCTATCTGTTTCAAATTGTCTTTTACCACCTTGCGGCTTTGCGCAATGTCTGAAATTCCAGAAAGCTTTGGCTGCATATAGGCTCCCACTGCGTCCCGCACTTTGAGCTTTAGCTCCTGGTCTGCTTTAGCGTCGCTGTTCGCCCGCACATGGAAGCGAATGATTTTTCCCGCAATTTCCTCTGTCATGCCTTGCTGCCTGTGCTGCCAAAGCCCGCCAAGCAACATTGCTGATACCGCCATAATCAATCCTGTCTTTATAAAGCTTCTCATCTTTTCCTACCTTCCTTTTTCCAATTTCTTTCCAAATCTGGATGTCAAAAGATTCCTCTTGATTGCCGGAAAAATATTTCAAGGTTTCGATCTTTTGACATCCTCGTCTTTAAGGAAAGTATTTCCATAAAACGGAAGCTTATACATTTTTTTAATCCCAGTTCAGCAAGTCAATGTCCACCTGGAATACATGTCTGGCTTTCTGGTTGTAAATTCCGGGAATATCCTTATACTTCCAGTAAAGCTTCCGGTTCTGGCCTCCAAGGGACACAAAGCTGTTTGTGATGTCAATTCCATAATCCTGCCGCAATTTTTTTGCCGTCTTTTGCAGGTCTGCCGCAATCTGTCTTTCGATTTTTTGTTCCATCTGCAACTGTTGTGCCCCAGAACTAATCTGTCCCGTCTTCATCCTTCCTTTTGCGGCGACAGATACTGTGACCACTGGCCCGTCTTTTGTTTCCTCCACAGAGGAAGTCACTCTTATATCTGAGATCTCCGCCACCTGGCTTGCTCCCACCTCGTAAGTAAATTTTTGCAATAGGTTCTGGCAGAGAAACGCCTGCATCGCTTCTTTCACAGACAACGTTCCACAGTATTCAAAGTTCAATACCGCCCCATATCCCGTGATGACAGGACGCTCTCCCTGCTCTGTCAAAACCGGGATCAAAAGCAATTCATTCTGGTTGTGCCACTGGTTCATCAAGTTTCCGATAGCGGCAATCTTGTTCTGCCTAAAATCTTTCTGGCTGTCCAGCATCGCTTCTAAATATTTGCCCATCGAGCCTTCTGTTTCCTTGGTAAGCGAAAGAATCTTTGCCGCAGAGCTGCCCGCCAGAAACAAACTGATATTCCTGGCGGCGTCCTCCTGCCGTTCCCATGCCAGAAGCAGCCTGCGCAGATGCGTTTGATCTTTCAGAAGCGTTTCCCCAAGCACTACCGCCTTGATGTGATTAAAGTCCAGCAGGCGGTTGGTATTGTTCTCATAAGATTTCTCTACATGATACAAGTCCACACCCTCGAACGACATTCCCATGGGGGTGTCCGTCGTCTTGCCTTTGTCTGATATCTGGGCTAAATCTGGAAAGTCAAAGCTCACCACCAAATTTTGCTCGCCATCTTGCGAGTCCTCCATCTGCTGCAAGTCAATGCCCACTGCAAGCGGAAAGCTTCGCTCCTCAAGTTCCACGGATTCACAGCCACACAAAAATAGCATAGCCATCAGTGCGGCAAACATTTTTTTCTTCATCAGGAACTTCCTCCTTCCCTGACTCTTTTTCCCGTTCTTACTTTGTGCGCTGCCAACAGGATAAGCAAGATCAAAAACATGCCTGGCAATGCCACCCATATCTGATATCGTTGAAACACGTCTTCCAGAAAACTATGTTCAAAAAAACCTTTTGCAATGAAAAATACCAGTACGGCAGTCGCCCAGACACACCAGCGGTTTTGAGGTCTTTGTAATAATTCCTTAATCAGCAGCGTGCCTTGGAAAATCCCGGTATTTAACAAGGCAAACAGAGCAAAAAACCATACTGCCGTCATCAGCACGTCCTGTCTGGTGAAAAAACCTCCTGGCAGCTTGATCATGCCCATCAAAGTGATCACCGGCCGGCTTAACACCCCCATGGTGTTGGTCCCAAAGATCCCCAGGAGGATCAGATAAATCACCAAATTCACAAAAATCACCACAAAAAGCGACGATTTTGCACAGGCCGCCATCTTCTTTGGCGCTCGGCAATAGGGTATTAAAAAAAGCAACGCCGTGATTGGCAGCAGGAAAATCAACACGGCGACGCTGCCCTCTAGAAGAGAGCTCCCATGAGAAGCCACAATCGGAGTCCAATAGGATGGATTCACATCCCCTGCGGCAAAAAACAACATGATCAACAACGGAATCCCTAAAAACCAAAAAATAATCTCATACACTCTTGCTCTTCCCTCAATCCCCTGAATACTGCCATAAACGCCCAAAAGCAGCAGCAACAAGCTCACGCCAAGCCAGGAACCGTCCGGAAGCAGCCAGGATAGCACCAGCGTTGTAAGCTGATACAACACATACCCGGACAAGGTTACAAAATAAAGGAAGTAAAACGCCATGAAAACGTCGCCTAAAAACTCTCCTGCCGTATTTTTCATGTAATGATAATAATCTTTCTCGATCCGTTTTAAGTTTGCTCCCATCAGCCACAACAGCGCCATGCCTCCCGCGCCTCCCAAGAACAGGCAAAAGATCCCGTCTGCGCCCTTCATAGAAGAGAAAATTCGAGGAAGCATCAAGCTGCTCATCCCAAAAAGATCCAGAATCAAGAGCCTTCTTATCTGTCGTAACGAGATCTTCCAATTATCTGCAAACATATTCTCTCCTTTATTCTTTTTCTTTCCCGCGCTCCATCCTTAGCCTGGTACGCGCCCCTTGCCTGGTATACACTGGACGCTTCTTTAAAAATTCTAACGGCAGGCGCAAAAACGTGTCACGCTCGTCCTGATATCCATTTAAATCTGCGCCTACGAAAGGAGCCAGGTACGGGATGCCGAAACTTTCCAGATGGGATAGATGAATCAGCACGGCAAGCACGCCTGCCAAAAATCCAAAAAAGCCCATGGACCCGCACAGGAAAATAAACAAGAATTTTAGAATCCGAAACGCCGTTGCAAATTCTTCGTTGGGCACGGCAAACGAGCACAGCGCCGTCAACGCCACCACAATTACCACGATCGGGCTGACGATGTTGGCATCCACTGCCGCCTGTCCGATAATCAAGCCACCGACAATGCCGATGGTATTTCCATTTGCCCCTGGCAGACGCACTCCCGCCTCCCGCAGCAGCTCAAATGCAATTTCCATCAATATAACCTCCACCATTGCCGGAAACGGCACTCCTTCTCTGGACGCCGCCAAAGACAGCAACAGATCGGTTGGCAGTATCTGCGTATGGAAATTGGTCATGGCAAGATAAAGCCCTGGAAATATCATCGCCAGAAAAGACGCCAGATAACGGAGCGCCCGGGTAAAAGAGGCAATCTCCCAACGACTGTAATAATCGTCACTGGTTTGTATAAACGTATTGTAAGTTGCTGGAAGGATCAGCGCTACCGGAGAGTTATCGGACAACAGGACAATCCTTCCTTCTAAAATCGCCATCGCCGCACGATCTGGCCGCTGCGTGGTCTGAAACTGAGGAAAGGGAGAATATTTCCGTTTTTCGGTAAGCTGTTCAATAATCCCGCTGTCCAAGGTCCCGTCAATTTCAAATTCCTTGAGCCGTCTTTCCATTTCTTCCAACATCCCTGGATAAATCAAATCCTTGAGATAAACCAAGTCCACATTCGTATTGGTGCGCCTGCCGACAAAGGTTTCTTTCACCTTTACATGGGGGCTCCTTAAACGTTTTCGAATCAACGCCGTGTTCAATTTGACCGACTCCGAGAACCCTTCGTTGGAACCTCTGATAACTTTTTCCGATTCCGTCTCATAAACGCCCCTGCCCGGATATCCTTTATCCGGGATCTTTAAAGCCTTATGATATCCATCCAGGAAAAACAGCACGTCCCCGGTAAGCATTCCCTGCGCCGCGTCCTCAAGGGTGCCAAAAGGCTGGGCGTCAGAAATACCCCCTACATTCTCTTTTACATAATCTGTAAGCTCCTGCTCCGGCAAGCTGCGAAGCTTCTCTAAAAGCTTACCCACGGCAGAGTCTTTCCAGTCCACGTTGCTTAAAGCCACCTCGATATAGGCAATGTAGCATTCCTTGCCAAAATGCTCTCCAACCTTAATTTTTCGCTTTTTGATGTCCTCGCAGTCTGAAAATAACGCTTCAAAATTTCTGATATTTTCCTGCAAATCCGAAGTAATCTGAGTTGCCATACACTTCTCCTTTCGCACCAGCACGCACGACGCTCCTGCCCGGAGGGCTTTTTATCTTATCAGGATCAGACCTTTTGAACAAATTTATTTCTTGTAATTTATGTTAGTGCAACAGCCCCAATAAGATGACAAAAAAGGATAAGCCTGCGCTTATCCTTTATGCTTTCCCATATTTTGCTGTTTATTCCTGTTCATGGATAATATTTTTGACTTTCATCTCCTGATTTACCACATGGTTGCCCACAATCCTGACCACGGTCTCCTTATCTTTGCGCTTCAATCCTTCATAGATCTTCTCATGTTCCTCAATCAGTACAGGATATACGTCATCTTTTTTCAGGTATTCCACACGATAACGGTACATCTGCTCCCGAAGGTTGTTGAGCAGGCTGACCAACTTAGGATTATCCGCCGCCTGATAAATCACTTCATGAAATGCCATGTCTGTCTGAGCAATCTGCTTTACATTTCCCATACGAGTGCTCTCTGCAAACCGCAACAACGCCTCATGAAGCTGCTCCAATATATCCTCTGTCATATTGTCGCAGGCAAGGCTCACTGCCAACTCGTCTAAGGCACGCCGGATCTGCAGCACGTCCTCCAGGTCTTTCTCTGTCATCTTGGCCACCTGCGCGCCTTTTCTAGGAACAGTGACCGCAAGGCCCTCAAGCTCCAACATGCGGATAGCCTCACGAATCGGCGTGCGGCTCACCCCCAGCTTGGCGGCAAGCTGCAGTTCCATCAGACGTTCCCCTGGCTTTAATTCTCCTTTCAATATCGCCTCTCTCAGCGTGTGGAACACGACGTCACGCAAGGGAAGATAGGCGTTCATATTTAATTCCAATTGGTCCGTCATCTCATTCCTCCTGCCTTGCAGATTCATCTTCGGTTATTAAATATATCGGTCAGATACACCTGTTTTGCCAGGTTCCCTGCCCGCAGGCTTGCATAGGCTTTCTCCGCCAGCGCTTCTTTCTCAAACAGTCCAAACACGGTTGGCCCGCTGCCGCTCATCATCGCATTGAGCGCTCCATGCCGCATCATTTCTTCCCGTATCTGAGCGATCGCCGGATAACAGGGGATCGTGACGCTCTCTAGAATATTGCCCATATTGGCAGCGACTTTCTTTAAATTACTTTCTTTTAGCCCCTCAAGAAGCATATCTATATCAGGATGCACTATGTCGTCATCCAGCTTGAGATTCTCATAGACGAACTTCGTAGAAACACTGACGGCTGGCTTAGCCACCAACACCCTGCACCCCGGCATGGGCGGCAATGAGGTTAATTTCTCTCCGATTCCCTCTGCCAGCGCTGTTCCTCTCATAATGCAATAAGGCACGTCCGCCCCGATCTTCACTCCCCGCTCCATCAACTCTCGTTTGGATAAGTTGAGCCGCAACATCCGGTTCATGCCATATAACACGGCGGCGGCGTCGGAACTGCCCCCCGCCATTCCTGCCGCCACTGGGATAAATTTCTGCAAGTCAATGCTTATTCCAAAATCAAAGTGAAACTCATCCATCAGCAGCTTTGCTGCCTGGTATGCCAGATTATTCTCATTTTCTGGAACATAAAACAAATTGGTCTTTATTTGTATCTCTGGATTCTTTATTTTCTTAAGGATGATCTTATCATACAGTCCTATGGTCTGCATGATCATGCGAACTTCGTGATAACCGTCTTCCCGCCGCCTCAGCACGTCCAGCCCCAGATTAATTTTGGCGAATGCCTTTAATTTCATTTCTACCATAGCGCTTCTCCTGTATTTTGTATACATCTTTCTAACAATAGTTAAACATTTTTTCTAATAAATGTCAATTTTTTCCCCGATTTTTTTGCGGATCTAGTGTTAATTTTTTCCTCCCGCCTCCGATATAATTGGTAGAAGTATATTAACAGGTTACGGATAACCATTTCTAATTGCCAAGGAGGGGCACATTATGAGCATAAACAATGTAAGCAATACTACTAGTACCACAGCTTATACATCAAGTGTTTATCAAAACAATTACAAAAACGACACTGAGACTGCCAAGGCAGACGAGAAAGATAAGAAAGACGGCGTGGTATATGAAAAAGGCACCGCTGCTTCCGCTACTAAGAAAACCTATGCAAAAGAAGACGTGGTCGCACGTTTAAAGAAAGACGCTGAAGAGAGAACTGCACAGATGAGAAGCCTGGTGCAGCAGATGATGGGCAACCAGGGCCACCGGATCGGACAGGCAGACGACATGTGGAAATTCCTTGCAAGCGGCGATTTCACAGTCAGCCCCGAGGTCAAAGCACAGGCACAGGCTGATATCGCAGACGACGGCTACTGGGGCGTAGAGAAGACTTCCGACCGTATCATTGAGTTTGCAAAAGGCCTGGTTGGTGATGATCCTGAGAAAGCTGAGGAAATGCGTGCCGCTTTTGAAAAAGGTTTCAAGGCCGCTACCAAATCCTGGGGCAAAGATCTCCCAGATATTTCTCAGAGAACTTATGACGCTGTAATGTCCAAGTTTGACGACTGGGCAGGCGTAAAGACGGAAGCATAAAGCAAGAACAAAGCGTGCAATCCCCTCAATCTGAGGGGATTGTTCCTTTTCAAAAGGAGTTTTCCGATGAACATTTTAATTATTGACGCCCAAGGCGGCGGTCTTGGAAAGCAAATTGTAGCTTCTATCAAAAAGGCTTATCCCGCTACGGAAATCACTGCCGTGGGAACGAATTCCCTCGCCTCCTCCAATATGCTCAAAGCTGGCGCCGACCATGCGGCTACTGGAGAAAATGCCGTAATCGTAGGTTGCCGCAAAGCCGATATCATTATCGGCCCAATCGGAATTGTGATTGCGGATTCTATGTTCGGCGAAGTAACGCCCGCCATGGCTGTTGCCGTGGGTCAAAGCAACGCCAAAAGACTGCTGATCCCCATCAACCAATGTGAAAATATTGTCCTTGGCGCCAGTAGCTTGTCTGTCAGCGACATCATCGGGCAGATCCTGCAATATTTGAATGAGGAAATCAATCGTTGACATTTGTGGCAATGACCGCTATAATGAAAAAAGCACTAGGCAGAAGCCTGGTTAATAACACAGAAGTGTTTGCATGAATTTGGACAATTAACAGGTTAATGCTTAGATACAGATTTTATGATATATGTCTATGAAAGCATATGATTTCCAGAAGGGAATTATATGCTTTTGTTTTCTGAAATGCCAGAGTATCAAAAGTTTTAAAACACCTCGTCCTTGCAAAACGCGCTGCAGAGAAGCTATGGCGCCAAAGCATCCCGTTTCAATTCATGCAGACTATAAAAGGAGGATTTCATATGGCATGTTTTTTAATCCCCGCCGGGGAAGCCGCTGTCACCACCGTGGTACATAAGGTACTCAAATCAAAGGAACAAGCAAATACAGCTCAAACTGACAGACATGATGCTGCGCCCGCAGAATCTGCAAAAACGCCCTTTTCCCATAAGCTAAAATGGCTCAATCATATGTTGTGGGGCGGCTCCGCCCTTCTTGCTTTTGAGCATGTCTGGCATGGAGAGCTAATTCCCTGGTTCCCATTTTTATCTGCTGCAAATAATGCTGCTGACACTGCCGAGATGCTTCATGAAATGTCCACTGTGGGCGTGGCGATGGCCGTCTTGATTACCGGAATCTGGGTCGGAATGGTTACAGTTTCAGCAAGCATTGAAAAACGTCCGCAACAATCTTCGGATTCTGGCGCCGGAGAATTGTCATGACATTATTGACAGCTGTTTTGGCAGCGGTCGTCACCACGGTCCTGTGGTATTTTAAGGATGGGAAGAATCATTTGAAGCTCGGGACCTTGAGCCTGATCTATTGGGGAGCTTCCCTGATGTGGCTGGCAGACGCCATTTTTGAATTCTTGGAGTCAGAGGCGGCATATTTTTCACCCGCCCCACAGGAGATGTTAAATGATTGCTTTCTGGGCATTTCCGCAGTAACTCTTGGATTAGTCATTTGGCTGGTCCTTTTGTTGGTCAGTGACCCAGACGGCGTAATTCGAAATGCGCTGTCTAAAAAGCATTGATTCCATTGCAAAAAATTCAGCTTCGCTATTTCAAAATGGGGCTGTCACACGAATGGGTGAATACATTCGTGCGACAGCCCTATTTTTTTCATGTAGATTTGACATTTCTGCCAACAACGTTTATCATAAAAATAACTTTATCTATCTGCGCTTCAAATACATACAGAAAGGACGTAACGTTATGGCAATTATGCTTCTTTTATGCTGTGCCGTCATCCTCTCCTGTATCATAGCAAATCGATTTTCCAGCAAATTTGGAATGCCCGCACTTCTGTGCTTCATGGCTCTTGGTATGATATTCGGCTCTGACGGACTTTTCAAAATTTCTTTTAACAACTACATTATCACAGAACAGCTCTGCACCATTGCTCTGATCTTCATTATGTTTTACGGCGGGTTTGGTACCAAATGGCAGACTGCTCGTCCTGTCGCCGTAAAATCCGTACTGTTATCCACTTTGGGCGTTGTAGCTACAGCACTGCTGACTTGCCTGTTCTGCTTTTTGATTTTGCGTTTCTCCTTTTCAGAAAGCTTTCTGATCGGTGCCGTTTTAAGTTCCACTGACGCCGCTTCCGTGTTCTCCATCTTGCGATCCAAAAGTCTCAACCTCAAACACTCCACTGCGCCTCTTTTAGAAATCGAGAGCGGCAGCAATGACCCTATGGCTTACATGCTGACCATGATTGCCCTTGCCATGATCTCCGGAAACACTGACACCTCTGTGCCATTGATGCTGCTATGCCAGATCGGACTTGGCATCCTGATCGGCATTGCCAGCGCCTTTTTCGGCATTTGGGCATTACAGAAAGGAGAACTGATCTCCCAAGGCATGGACACTGTCTTTGTCATCGCCCTGGTACTGTTCTCTTATGCGCTGCCCACCCTGATCAATGGAAATGGCTATCTCAGCGTATACCTCACCGGCATTATCCTGGGCAACAGCGATATCAACAACAAGATCACCTTGGTTCACTTCTTCGATGGAATTACCGGGCTTGCGCAAATCTTAATTTTCTTCCTGCTAGGGCTGCTCTCTTTCCCTCACAGACTGCCTGGGCTGGTGATGCCTGCGCTCCTAATCGCTCTGTTTTTGACCTTTGCTGCCCGCCCTGTGGCCGTATTTCTGATTCTTCTGCCTTTCCGTTCCTCTCTGCGGCAATGTCTGCTGGTATCATGGTCCGGTCTTCGCGGGGCTGCTTCGATCGTTTTTGCCATTCTGGTCATTGCAGAAGGCACTCCCTTAGAACACGATTTATTCCACATCGTGTTCTTTATCTCGCTGCTCTCTGTCGCACTCCAGGGCTCTCTGCTTCCTCTGGTAGCAAGAAAGCTTGACATGGTCGATTACAGCTCTGATATCCGAAAAACTTTCAACGACTATCAAGATGATTCCGACCTGACTTTGATGCGTATGTATATACCCAAAGGACACAACTGGGAAAACCGCAAAATCGAAGAAGTAAGCTTTCCCACTGGCTGCCTCGCTCTGATGGTAAAACGAGACAGCGACACTCTGATTCCTCGTGGCAATACCACCATCCTTGCCGGTGACACCGTGATTTTAAGCGTTCCTTCTTATCGCAGCGAGAATGACGGCAAATTGAAAGAAATCCTCATCACCCAAAATCATAACTGGCGCAATTGTTCGATTGCCGAACTTAATCTTCCAGAAAACATCCTGATCGCCCTGATCAAGCGGGGCGATGAAAATATCATCCCCCAGGGCAGCACAATCATATTGGAAAATGACCAAGTTGTCATCTATAAATAAGCGTCATTTTCTATGCAAATTTTGATTTTTCAAAATCTATGCGCTATTGAAGAAAACAGCTCGATGATGTACGGAAACTAAGACAGGAAGCAAACTTTTCTGAAAAACACGAATGCCATAAGCAAAATGGGAAGCAGGTAATGACTCAGGTATAAAACTTTGATGTAACTCAAAGGAGCTGCGCGCCAATCACTTGGTGCGACAGCTCCTGTTTTATCTTTTACATCATTAGTTTATGCTTAAGCCGGCGCTTGCATATCCTGCAACTGTATTGACTAAAGATAATCCTGTTGCCGTTGCCGAAAATACCAGCATCAACCGGGTTTGAGCCGTAACTGGAATATTCAGCCCTGTCAAAGAGCCGTTTAACAACGTGCCAATAGATATTATTCCGGATAGTGTCGGCGTCAGATTGATCAATGTTCCCGCAATCGGTGAAAATACATTATTTGGCGTTGCCGATTGATAGATTTGCGCACGGACAGTCAAATTGGAGCCTACCAAGGAAAGCGCCAGGGTTGTGCTGAAAAACGCACTAAACGAAGTAATTATGCCGTCGCGCGGAACCTGAAATGCAAAATTGGAAAGCGTTCCGCTGGCATTTGTAATATCTATTGTGGAACCTAAAAGCGTAAGCCCCGGCGCACTGCTTCCAAATCCAACAAAAGCAGGAAATCCAGCAAGCCCTCCAGCAATCGTCGTCAAGGAAACCGGAAGTCCAGATGCAAAGGGAATAATCGCTCCGGTACCCGCAACTCCTGTCGCTCCGTCTGCTCCCGTCGCCCCCGTTGCTCCCGTCGCCCCGTCTGCCCCCGTTGCTCCCGTTGCTCCATCTGCTCCTGTCGCCCCTGTCGCTCCGTCTGCTCCCGTTGCTCCTGTCGCCCCGGTTGCTCCCGTTGCTCCGTCTGCTCCTGTCGCTCCCGTCGCTCCGTCTGCTCCTGTCGCTCCCGTCGCCCCCGTTGCCCCTGTCGCTCCCGTCGCTCCGTCTGCCCCGGTTGCTCCCGTCGCCCCGGTCGTTCCGGTTGCTCCTGTGGCTCCGTCTGCTCCCGTCGCTCCCGTTGCTCCCGTCGCTCCGGTCGCTCCCACCGGACCATCATCTCCCTGACAGCCTTTCGGCCCCTGGATTCCTATTGGCCCTGTCACACCCTGGATTCCCTGCGGACCTGTCACACCCTGCGGTCCCATAGGACCTGTCGGTCCTGTCACACCAGTTGGTCCCGGGACTCCTCTGGGTCCCTGAAGGCCAATATCTCCTTGTGGACCAACCGGACCTGTCGGTCCTGTTGGTCCCATTGGTCCTTGAGGTCCGACATCGCCTTTCGGTCCTTCGCAGCCTGGATCACCTTTCGGTCCGATATCGCCGCGCACGCCTTGAATACCCTGAATACCTTGTGGTCCGGCGTAACCTCTCGGTCCCGCATACCCTCTTGGTCCGGTGTTTCCGGTAGGCCCTACTGGCCCGGTATTCCCTCTCGGCCCTCTGGCTCCTGGAGCTCCAGGTATACCCTGTGGCCCCATAGGACCTGGTTCCCCTCTATCACCTTTTGGACCAGGACAGCCAGCATCTCCCTTGATTCCTTGCGGTCCTGCTGGTCCTTGATCTCCCCTAGGTCCCGCAGGACCACGTTCACAACATACAGGATGACATTGATTGTGGCAGTTCTTACATACATTTTTATTATCCATAATATCCACATCCCTTCTAAATTATCTGAAAAAGCACTAAAATATTGTCTTTTTCTACAAACACTATATGTATATTCTGACTATTTGCTACATGATTTTTAAGAAGAATACTTCTTTGCAGAATTCTTAGCTTGCGGCGAATCGTTTCGGCGATATTTTCCCATACATACCAGAACGATCCTGCCCAGAGAGCTTTTATCTTATAGGATCAGGTTGTCAAAAGGCTGATTTTCATTGCAGAGCAAATTTTTTCAGATATTTGTGCACAAGATTGGAACATTAGCCTGCAAGAGAAATTCAGACCTTTTGACACTCTAATCCTTATAGGCGATTTCAACGAATTTTTCTATAAGATAAATAATTGGGAGCAGGCGCGTTAATATATTCACTTGTTCAAAAAGTCTTGCAATTTATGTTAGTGCGACAGCCCCTAAGAAATCTGTACCCCGTCAAAATACTGTTTGTTATAAAGATACGCTTTGGAATAGGGCTTACAGGCTCCCGCCCGTTCATTGTACTCCTTTGCCTTTTTCAGGTCTCCCATTTTGTCAAAACATACACATAATTGTAACAGAGGGACATAATCATAACAGTCTGGCAAAACGAAACCGCCACAACATTCATTTTTGGGTCTGCTCAACGCGGTCTCATACCAATAAACCGCAACCGCATATTGTCCGTGTTCTAAAAAATATTTTCCAATTTCACAGCACAATTCCGCTCTCGGCAAATCAAAACTCATACTGCGCAAAAGACTGTTCAGCGCAGACTGCTCCCGTCCCAGACAACGATAACAGTTTGCACAGACAGAACAAGCCTCTATTTTATTTTCCACCCATCCGCTCTCGGAAAGCAGGAATTCTTCCAACACGGAAGCAGCTTCTTCGTACTGTTTATGATAAAATAACTCCCTCCCATAATAATACTGCTGCCGTGGATCTAGATGTTTTCCAGCAGCCAACGCCTTTTGATAAATCTTCAAGTTGCGATTCGGATCTCCTGCCTTAATTTTTTTGTGACAAATGGCAATATCAGAATATATGACGTTGCCAGTTGGAGGGATCACTTCATGAACTTCACCGATCCAACGATATTTGGAACAATTTCTGATCCATCTTTCTCTAAAATAAGAAAAAGAAGGGTTTCCACACTCGTCAAAAGACGTATGATATTTCATCATTACAACATCTACATCCAATGACAATGTTCGCTTTAACTGTAAAAATTTTTCCCTCTCCGATTCTTCCAGAACATCATCGGCATCCATCCACATACAGTAATCCATCGTCGCCTTTGAAAACGAGTAATTTCTAGCATCAGCAAAATCATCCTTCCATGCATGGGAACAGACCATAGATGTATAATTGGACGCTATTTCCACAGTTCGGTCCACGGAACCAGTGTCTACAATAATGATTTCATCTACTAGCTCTGCAACACTGTCAAGGCAGCGTGCAATATGCATCTCCTCATTTTTAACAATCATGCAAAGACTTATTGTCGGCATATAAGTTCCTCCCTCCCCTTTGAATTATTGCCTGTTTAGCTTTTCTACGCTTAGGTTCATGTTGATTACAGAAGCGCCAGCGGAAGAATCCCATACAAAAAACAATGTGGACTCATTAGGGGCTTCAATTATAAAATATCTTGATATCACAAGCGTTTCGTTCCTCTTTGCCGCCTCTGCGTAAGCGGCATACGCCGTCTGCACGCAATTATTGCATATGGGCGTAAGCTTTATAAAGTCATGCCTTTTCACCTTTGTGGAAATATAATAATAAACGGCATACCATCCAGGGGTCAGCCGTAAAGAATAATCCTTGCAAAGCGTTATATTCCGGGTGATATCTGGTATAGCCGTTTTAAGCGGAAGACTGGCGCATTCTGGTAATATAATCTCCTGTCCCAAGAAAGATGCAAATATGCTGCTTTGCGGATAACCAGGAGGTCCCGCCGGACCACGCGCTCCTTGTTCTCCTCTTGGTCCCTGCGGGCCTGTTGCGCCTTGAGGCCCTTGTGGACCTGTTACCCCTTGAGGTCCTGGCTCTCCTCGTTCACCAGGACAGCCAGGAGGTCCTGGTTCTCCTCGTTGTCCCTGAGGTCCTGGCTCTGCGCATACAACGGAACAAACAGGCCGATCAGGCTTTTCGCATTTATAGAAGCAGTCTGACAAGCCTGGTTTTTCGCATTTATGAGAGCATTCCTGCCAAGTTGATTCTTCACATTCACAAGGGCAATCCAGATGATGCAAGCTTTCACATTCACAGGGACAATCTCGGTGATGCAAGTCTTCGCATTCATGGGAACAGTCTCGATGATGCAGGCCTTCGCATTCATGAGGACAATCCGGGTGATGCGGGTCTTTGCATTCACAGGGACAATCTGGGTGATGCGGGTCTTCGCATTCATGGGAACAGTCTCGGTGATGCAGGTCTTCGCATTCATGGGAACAGTCTCGGTGATGCAGGTCTTCGCATTCACAGGGACAGTCTCGGTGATGCGGGTCTTCGCATTCATGAGGACAATCCGGGTGATGCGGGTCTTCGCATTTGCCAGGACAACATGACGGATTTGGCTTTTGTCCCGGTTGTTCTGATCCAGGAGCGCAACAACGAAAAGTTTCATTTTCTGCCGCTTCTGGAGTATTCGAATGATGAGAATCATGTGACGCAGCGCTGTTTCCCTCAGACGGACAGTTGCCTGAAGACCGATTATTGTTTTGATTATAGCTTCTGTTATAATTTCTGTTAAAGTTTCTCCCCCAACCAAAAAAATTTGGCGGCTGAAACATCGCGTTTGGATTAAAATTATTCAATAAAAACACCTCTTTTTTATTTTATCTGCAACTGCAATATATTTTTTATTATCAAATTCCAGCAAGTCATATTTCCATGCTATTTTGCATATCTAATAAAATATATGCATAAGATAAAAATTTGTTTTTACGATTAAACGCTTCGCTGATTTACGTGCACAGCTCTGAGTTTCTCTCGCCGTCACAAGGATGATGCCAGAAGCTTTTTATGAAAAGCTTGTTCAACATCTAACTTGTTATTTCACACTCCCATAAAGCGAGGGAAGCTATTAACTTGTAACATGGCTGCTCTAGAACAAGTTATAGCATACCTTTAGAAACCACCCTTGAATCTAGTGTACTGACACATTTATATTCAGGCAAACCTCCTTGCCCGATTGCCCATCAGACTGCGTTGTCATCAGTCAACGATGCCACCGCATCGCCTCCTTCTTCCGTCTTGCTGATGAACAATCCTTCTGCAGAGTTTCGCCAGATATAAATGTGTCAGCACACTAGAATGTTTTTTTGTATAATGAAGCCAAGATGACACCTGATTATTTCGTTGCTATGAAAACGGGGATCAAAGGAACAAAGAATGGAAAAAACAGAGATTGCAAAACATACGATAAAAGACAGCATTTTCATGAATTTATTTCAGGACAAAAATACCTGATTCAGCTATACTGGGCACTTCACCCAGAAGATACAGAGATTACGGGAGATGAACTCAAAGACATTACGATTAAAAATATAATGGTGGAAATCATGATTCTGACGAAGGCGCAAACCACATGGATAATGAATATCATTATACGGGCATTAATATATCTGGCGCAATCTATAAAAAAGGTGGCTGGAAAATATAAACTTGAAGAAAACGATGCAGAAGCATGGGCTCAGAAATATTGGAAAAGTGAAGAGGATAATCAATAGTTTTCATACGAGTCATTATCTGAATGACATCAAAGATGAAAATGAACTGGCAAAGCGGTATGAAAACCTTGATTGAGATCATCAAGCATATAAGTTGTCTGAAAATTCATTATGGCAGTCCAGAGAACTTTCACACATGATCTGACACTCTCGTCTGCACGGTCAGCTCTGCATCGACATGGCCGCTGTTATACAATTTCACGATCATGGTCGGCGTCTTGGGCTTTCCATCATAGACGCAATTGGACTTTTCCGACGTTAGGCCTGCCTCGTAGAGGTCCCTGCAGGAGCAATAATCTCAAAGGTAATGCTATTCTCTTTTGCATGCCTCCCTGCTTCCGAACTAGGAAAGCCGTAAATAATAAGGCTTTTACTGCAACCTAAAAAGGCATAATCCCCGATGCTGGTCACGCTTTCTGGGATTTTTGTATTCTTACACCCACACAGAAGCTCATTTGTCTCTGTCTGTATGATCGCATTACAATCTTCCCTACTGTCATAAGTTCCATTTCCCTCTGCCACCTTGATGCTCTCTAAGCCACTGCAACCGGAAAAGGCAGAATCCTCGATCTCAATCACCCCTCTCGGGATTTCCACTCTGCTTAGACCAATGCAATCTGAAAAGGCGCCATGTCCGATACTGGTCACTTTCTTCCCATCCATCTCTGACGGAATTACCACTGCTCCGCCGCTGCCAGTGTACTTCGTAATTGTCAAACTGGCGCCATCTTCACTGACTACATACTGATAATCCCCTGATTCTGCCGCATTTTTCTTCATGCTATATAATGACAGTCCGGCAAACGCCATTAGGATTGCCAGCAACCCCGCCAGCAACCTTTTTCTTCCTCTCATTCTTTTCTCCTTTCATTATTTGATAAATTTAGGTGTTTGCGAAACACAACAGTTTTATGAATTTGCCATACAATTCAAAAACTTTGAGAATAAATATTTTCTCATACAAAAGGTAAGAAATGCATTTTAGCACCATGAAAGCAAGACTCAAAGAACCATGGAAGCCTTTGATATTCCTGTTATATGAAAACTACTGCCATAATTTCTTACATTCTATGTAATTTTCAGAACAAAACAATAGGGCTGTCACAAAATAGCCGCTATATACACCATATGGCACTTTCATTCATATTGCATATAAGACAATTTTGCAACAGCCCTAGACTGTTATCATTTCTTAACAAATTTTATTTTAAACACATACCACAAGGCGCCGGTTATACATACAGAAGAATATGCTCCGCAGATAATGCCTGCCATCAACGGAAGCGCAAACTCCCGGATGGAGCTAACGCCCAGAATGAACAGCATAAATACCATGATAAAGGTTGTCAGAGAGGTATTAATGCTTCGGGTCAGCGTCTGGGTAACGCTTCTGTTAACGATTTCCTCTATCACCTCAGGATCTCTCTTCTTCGCACCACCTAAGTTCTCACGGATACGGTCGAAGATTACGATGGTCGCATTGATCGAGTAACCCACAATGGTCAGCATGCAAGCGATAAAGGTATTGCCCACGGAAATCCGCACGATTGCATAGAACGCCAGCACCACCAGCACGTCATGAACTAATGCCAGCACCGCGCTTCCTGCAAAACGGATATCCTTAAAACGGAACCAAATATAAATCAGCATACAGATGGTAGCGATAATCACTGCCCACGCTGCGTCGGAACGCATCTCAGAACTGATGGTGGAACTGATATTCTCAGCAACAATCTCATCTTGATCGACGCCAAACTTATCAATCAGCGCCTGATTGACAGCCTCACGTTCGCTCAGTTCCAAGGAACGAGTCTTGATGACTACCTGCTTGCTTCCCTCGATTTTCTGTGTCTGGACATTGGGATCCCCAGTCACTTCTTCAATCACTGGGACAATCTTTTCATCAATATCCGCAATCGAATAGTCCTCTTTAAAGGTCACCGTGGTGGAAGTACCGCCTACAAAATCCAAACTGTAGTTGAGCATGTTTCCCTTGGCACCGTTGATTCCCATGCCGACAAATCCTGCCACGATGACAACTAAGGATATCGCAAAGAAAATCGTTTTCTTCTTCAGGAATTTAATCGTATTGATCTCTTTGGCAGCGCCATAGAATTTTGCGTCCTGCAGTCCCAGAGCATAGAAACATTTCATCAGCCATCGGGTCACTACCAATGCAGTAAACATAGATAATACGATACCGATTCCCAACGTGTATGCGAATCCTTTTACTGGTCCTGAACCGCGCATGCCTAGCACGACTGCTGCAATCAACGTAGTGATATTGCCATCCACAATTGCAGACAACGCTTTCTCATATCCAAGCTTGATCGCCGAGTTTACCGTCTTTCCGGCTGCAATCTCCTCACGGATACGGGCAAAGATAATGACATTGGCATCCACCGCCATACCGATGGACAGAATGATACCTGCGATTCCCGGCAAAGTCAGGGTAATGTCAAAAATCCATAATGCATATACGGTCAGCGCAGAATACAGGATCAACGCCAGACTGGCTGTAAATCCTGGCAACAGGTAAACGATGATCATAAAGAGCATCACAATTATCAAACCGATTGCCGCTGCTTTCAAACTGGTGGAAATCGCTTCCTCGCCAAGCTGCGCCCCTACGACCTTAGAATTGAGCTCCTCAAGCTCCAGAGTCAGAGAACCGATACGAATGGTAGACGCCAGATTTTCCGCAGCCTCGAAGCTCTCCATGCCGTCAATCTGGGCTTTGCCACCGCTGATCGCAGAATTCACTCTGGGAGCGCTGATCGTCTGTCCGTCATAGACGATAGGCATCGACTTGCCAACATTTGCGGCAGTAGCCTCTTCAAACTTCACTGCGCCTTCGTCCGTCAAGGTAAGCTCCACGATATACTCCGTATTTCCAGTGACTTGGTCTTTGTTCGTAGCCGCCTGTGCATTCTGAATGTCAGTACCGCTTAACAACGTCTCTCCATCTTCATTCTGGAATTCCATAGAGCCCGGCTTGCCAAGCTCCTCTAAGATAGCGTTTGCATCAGAAACGCCTGGAATCTCGATGTTGATACGGTCATTGCCTTCCTGGTATACGCTTGCTTCCGTACTGTAGTTCTCCACACGCTTTTGTAGCTTGTAGATGGTATCTTTCATGTCTTCTTCGGATGGATTGTCCTCCACCGCTCCGTAGGTGATGCTAACACCGCCTGCCAGGTCAAGTCCCAGCTTAATGTTGCGGTTCTCTCCTACGCCAACCGTCGAGATAATGGTTCCGGCATACCATGACATCCCCGCCATAATCGCTAAAATCAAAACCAAAATCCCCATAGCTTTGCTTTTCTTCATAATTTCCTCCATTCTGTGCGCTTTTCTAGCACATGCAAACAGTCAGTCAAAGAACTTCATTCTCCCTTTCTCCATTCGCCGCGCTTTTTGGCGCAAACAGGTAGTTTGTGAAAGAATTATCAAATTCTTTCACTCTTTTATCCTTTCTTGTCTTTTCACTTACCAGACGAAGCATATCAACGCCCGGTTTTTAAATTTCCAGTAACTTAAGCACTACAAAATGATCAGTTTTCCTCTGCCAACGCCGCCTTTATCATAATGGCGCACTCGATGCGCTTCTTTTGAAGCTGGCAACCGATGTCATAAGTATCTGTAATGTTCCCCTGGAAATGATAAGCATTGGCAGCACAGCCGCCACTGCAGTAAAACCTTGCAAAACAATTGCTGCATTTCTCTTTTGCATAGACATTGCAGCCTTTAAATTCACCCTGCAATGTTTTATTAACGATGCCCTCGGTGACATTTCCCATCAGAAAGTCCTCGCTTCCCACAAATTGATGACAAGGGTAAAAATCTCCCCAAGGCGTCACTGCAAGGTATTCCGTGCCAGACCCGCAGCCGGAAAGACGTTTTGCCACGCATGGACCGCCTTCCAAATCAATCATAAAATGAAAGAAATTGAAATCCCTGCCTTCCTTATAACGTCTGATCATCTCAACGGCAAGCCTGTCATATTCCTCAAATAACTGTGGCAAATCCTCTTCTCTAAGGGCATAATCGTCCTCGGGCTGCGCCACCACCGGCTCCACGGAAATCTGTTTAAATCCCAGATCTGCAAGATGCAGCACGTCTTGTGAAAAATCCAGATTGTGATGGGTAAACGTGCCGCGCACATAATACCGCTCCTGGTTCCTGCTGTCTGCAAGCTTTTGGAACTTCGGAACAATCATGTCATAACTGCCTGCGCCCTTGCGAAACGGACGCATCTTGTCATGTACTTCCTTGCGCCCGTCTATGCTTAGCACCACGTTTGCCATTTCCCGATTGGCAAATTCCATCACCTCATCATCCAAAAGAACTCCGTTGGTGGTAAGCGTGAAACGAAAGTTTTTATGATGAACTTTTTCCTGTTCCCTGCCGTATGATACCAGAGCTTTCACCACCTCGAAATTCATCAAGGGTTCGCCGCCAAAAAAGTCCACCTCCAGATTTCTTCGGTTCCCGGAATTGGCAATTAAAAAATCCAGCGCCGCCTTTCCCACTTCAAAGGGCATCAGAGCCCTCCTGCCATGGTATTCTCCCTCCTCCGCGAAACAATAGCGGCAGGCAAGGTTGCAATCGTGGGCAATATGCAGGCAGAGAGCTTTTACTACCGTGGGCCTGTCCCGAAACTGTTCCATGTAATCTTGGTATTCGTCTTTTGCAAACAACTCCCCTTTCGCAGCAAGCTCTTTTACTTCGTCATAGCTCTCCGCAATCTCCTCCTGGGGATAAGCTTCCTTTAACTGCTCTATGATTTCTTCTTTCGTACCTGACTCAAACAGGGGAATTACTTCATAAGTAACATCATCCACTACATGTACTGCGCCGCTGTTTACATCTAATACAATGTTATAGCCGTTGTTCTTATATTGGTGAACCACTGCCGATTCCTCTCTTTCCTTTCTCAAATATGCCAGATAACGTCCTGCAAAGCACGATTCTCCACCGCATGACGATCCTGCCCTGGCATCCTTGAACCACTGTGCAAAACTGCGTCGCTGACATAACGCACAAATGACCGCTCGTCTGTGGCGAACGGTCTGTGTTTTTCTTATCTGCTGATTTTGAGGAACTTAGCGGTTCTCACAGCTCTGATTTCCTACCGTGCAGCTTGTCTTGCAGGCAGACTGGCAGGATGTCTGGCATTCCCCGCATCCGCCTTTCTTGACTGTGTTTTGTAATTTCCTTGTATTTAATGTCTTTACATGTTTCATGAGCATACTTCCTTTCTAATTCTGAACTTATGGCATCCCTGGCAATCTCAGCCTTTTATAGAGGATATGCCTGACACTTGTTCCAAAACGGAAACATCAGGCATAGTATAACACATTTTTCTTCATATGCAAAGCATTATTTCAATTTGAGTTACCCCATTTTGCAATTCATAGTGCCAAAATAGGGAAACTCGAAATTATTTCAAAAATTCCACGACTGCTTTAAACTGGTCACAATCAATGTTCACATCAAAGCTTCCCCCCAAAGCAGCTGAATAAGTGTTGACAATGGCAAGCCCAAGCCCGTTGCCATCTGTGCTCCTAGACTCGTCTCCTCTGGCAAAGCGCTCCACAATCTGCTCTTTGGTAAATTCCATCCGGTAGCCTGCCGTATTAGTGATCTCAAAACGGACTTTCTGCTGATGCTCTTGCTCCCCAATCACGGTAGTTTTTAGAAAAATACGGGTATGCTCCTGGGAATACTTGAGAGCGTTTTCCAATAAATTCTGACAAATACGATACATATAGCCGCTGTCCGCCGTAAATTCCGTATCCTCTTTTGTCAAAGACACCACTAATTCTCTGCCGCTCTCTTTAATCCGGTCCCCCATATCTGCCTGCACCTGCTCGATCAGACAGTTCATTTCCAATGGTTCCATCTTTAATTCCACATTTCCGCTGCTGGTCTTTGCCAGGTCAAAAAGGCTGTCAATCATCTCTTTTAATTTCAAAGCCTTCCTGGAAAGGACTTCCACATAATCACTGAGCACGTCCGTCAATTCTTCTTTTTTGATCAGTTCGATGTAACCCACCATCGAGGTCAGAGGCGTTTTCAGGTCATGAGACACATTGGAAATCAAATCGACTTTCATCTGTTCGCTGCGTAACGCAGCCTCCAGATTCTTTTGATTAATTACTTCCAAAGCCTCCATATACTCCTCCAGCTTGCGTTTCATATAAAGCAATGTCACGCCCTCACATACGATCCACTGGAAAGCCGCCGTAAATACTAACGCATATCCGGTACTGAAATTATCATACATCCAGGAATGATTATAGACATAGCGAAAATTTACAAGAGCAGCCCACAACGCAATAACTTCCGCAATAACCAGCCAAATTTGCTGTATTTTCAGTTTCTGCTTCCACTCTTTATAAAACCTCTCATGCGCAGGCTTCCATCTGCGATTCTGATAGCGGAGAAGAAAGCTTAGCATCCCCCAGACGCCGATTCCCAGAAAAATGTTCACAACAACGCTTCTTGAAATCGTTTCCGTTGTCCTTAAAAATCTTCCATGCAGGATAACCTCCATCAAAAAAAAACTAAGCACTGTGCATCCGATTCCAGGTATCAGACGGATTTCGTCCCTTTTTAAGATCTCCAGAATAAATTCTTTGAGTTGCCCTCTCATCTCAGTACTTTTCCATTTTGTAGCCAATGCCCCACACCACCTTTACATATTTTGGATTTTTCGGATCAATTTCCAGCTTTTCCCGGATATGGCGAATATGTACCATCACCGTGTTTTCCACTGCGCCTGTGGCAAGCTCTTTCCAGACACGTTCGTAGATCTTTTCTGCTGAAAATACCTGTCCTGGGTGTTCCATCAAAAGCTCTAAAATCTTATATTCTGTCGCTGTCAGCTTTACTTCTGCCCCGTCCACCGCAGCAGTCTTCGTCTGCTTATCCAGCACCAGTCCTCCGTTTACGATCTGCTCCGCTTGTGCTTTGGGAGCGCCCCCGCCCCAAGCATGGTAACGCCGAAGCTGCGCCGCCACCCTTGCGGTCAGTTCTGCCGGATTGTACGGCTTTTCCACATAATCGTCCGCCCCCATCACAAGCCCGGACACCTTGTCGCTCTCCTGTGTTTTCGCCGACAGGATAATCACTGGAATTTGATTATTTTCCCGAATCTTCATCAGCGCTGACAGCCCGTTGAGTCTGGGCATCATCACGTCCAGCAAGATTAAATCCACCTGGCTGTCTTTCAAAGCCTCCAGCGCCTCGATTCCGTCATATGCTTTTAACACCCGGTAACCTTCATACTCCAACAGCTTTCCTAAAGAAAACACGATTTCTTTGTTATCGTCCACCACCAGAATTGTCTGTTGTTCCATGTTCTTTTTGCTCCTTACTCTTTCTCTCTGTTACTCTGCCATTATAATAGAGATTTCAAAAATAAAACTCAAGAATTTTCTTAAAAAAAACTTAAAATCGCAGACTTTTAGGATTGATCAACCGCAAGGGACGCAAAATCGGAGCAACCATGCAACGCCTTGCTGCACAATTACCCCGATTCTTTTCTTCAAAAATAAAACATTCTACAATACGCCAAACGCATAATCTCAAATGGCATCTATAAAGCTTAGACTCTTGACAAGTATTCTCCTGTCCTGGTATCGATCTTGATCACGTCCTCCTGTTCCACAAACAGAGGAACATATACGGTAGCGCCTGTCTCTACCACTGCCGGCTTCGTCGCACCGGTCGCCGTATCTCCCTTAAACCCAGGCTCTGTATCTGTAATTTTAAGCTCCACAAACAGAGGCGGCTCCACTGCGAACACATTGCCATTGTGGGAACACATTTTGACCATTTCATTTTCCTTTACAAACTTCAAAGCGTCGCCGATAGACTCTGCATCCAATGCAATCTGCTCATAGGTTTCCACATCCATAAAATGAAAGAGATCCCCGTCGGAATATAAATACTGCATGTCCGCTCTGTCGATACGGGCCTGCGGACATTTTTCCGTAGGACGGAACGTCTTCTCCACAACGCCGCCGCTTTTGATATTTTTTAATTTTGTCCGCACAAAGGCTGCGCCCTTTCCTGGCTTTACATGCTGAAATTCAATAATTTGGTAGATATTATTATCTAATTCGATTGTAATCCCGTTTCTAAAATCTCCTGCTGAAATCATTCAAATTTCCTCCTTAAACTATGTCTGGGCATACTTTGCCTACATACTTTTTTCATTCTATACTATAATGGAAGAAATTTCAACCTTTTTCTTCAATCTCACGGATCATGTCAATCCTCGTCTGGTGCCTGCCGCCCATGAACTCGGCCTCTAAATACGCCTTAACAATGTCCTTCGCCTGCTCGTTTCCTACGATTCTGGCTCCAAATGCAATGACATTGGCATTATTATGCTCTTTAATCAGATGTGCCGTGGTAGTATCCGAACATACGCCGCAGCGAATTCCTTTGATCTTGTTGGCCGCCAGAGAGATGCCAACCCCTGTGCCACAGATCAGGATTCCGCAGTCGGCCTCGCCATCTGCCACTGCGCGTCCTACTTTCTCGCCATACACTGGATAATGACAGCTCTCTGAGCTGTCCGTGCCCAGATTGATCACCTCATGTCCGAGGCTTTTTACATACTCCATCACTTCATTTTTCAATTCCACCGCTGAGTGGTCATTACCGATTGCTACTTTCATCTTCGTTCCTCCATTCTTTGTGTTTGTCCGCACAAACAGGCAGTCCGTGAAAGAATAGACAACTTCTTTCCGCTTTTCCTGCTTTTTGATTTTAAAAATCGATGTTATTTCCTTCTCTGATAAAAAAACAGTACGATCCGTTCCAGATACCGTTTAAGCACAATTTGTATCTCCTCTTTGGGATGAATCGGCTTTGTCAGCACGGTACGGATTCCGGCACAATTGGCGCCGTACACATCTGTAAAGATCTGATCCCCCACAAACAAGGTATTGTCCTGATTCGTCCCCATCAGTTCCATGGCGCGCCGGTAACCAGACGCCTTAGGTTTACCAGCCTTAAAAATATACTGCACCTGTACTTGGTCATTGAACATTTTAACCCGTGGCTCCTTGTTGTTAGAAAGCAGACAACACTGATATCCCAGCTCTTTCAGATGGGTAAATAATTCTTTCGCGCGCTGGTCTGCCGGAGCGCCATGAGGGACCAGCGTATTATCTACGTCGAAAATAATTCCCCGATATCCCTCCTCATATAATCGGTCATATTCTATCTCGTATGCAGAATCCAGATATTCATTGGGGTAAAACTTCTCCAGCATCTCTTTACTCTCCTGCCCTTCTTGCTTCCTATCGTGCCCATTGATCCAGCATTTTCTTCCATTCTAATGCTCGCCATCAAGCATTACTTCATTAATAATGCTCACGGTTCCAGCATCTTCTTCAATTCATCCATAAAAGTGTTGACATCTTTGAATTCCCGGTAAACTGACGCAAAACGGACATAAGCCACAGGATCCAATTCCTGAAGACGGTTCATGACAATCTCTCCAATCTTAGAACTTACGATTTCACGCTCTTCTTTGTTAAAGATTTCAGCTTCCACCTCGTCTACCAGCTGGTCAATCCGTGCCACGGACACTGGGCGTTTATGACATGCCCGCAAAATGCCTCCCTGCAGTTTTGACCTGTCATACTGCTCTCTGTTATCATCCTTCTTGATGACAATCAGCGGAATGGTTTCCACTCTCTCATAAGTGGTAAAACGCTTCCCACAATCGTCACACAGCCGTCTTCTGCGGATAGAGCTATTATCGTCGGCGGGCCTGGAATCAATCACACGGGTGTTTTCGCTGCTGCAATATGGACACTTCATAGAATTCCCCTCCTTGGTACAGATATTTACTCTCAGTATATCTTTCTTTTTTCTGCTTGTCAAACGAAACTCAAGAAACATAGCTTTGCCTCTCAATGTTTGGCAGAAAAGAAATTGATCAAAATCTCCTTAATATGGTTGTATCGCCTGGCATAAGAATGTTCCACCCGTATCATCTGCAAATCAATCTTCTTTCCAAGCTCTGTTCTCTGACGGTCCCGCTGTCTTAGAAGCTCTTCGTCCAAATGTTCTTTTTTGTCCAACTCTATGGCAAGAACCGCAACCTGCTTTTGCATCTGCTGTTCATAAACCACAAAATCAAATTGTTGCGAATAAAATAAGCCATCTGGAGATAAATTAGCAGGGAAGATCGTCGAGATCTCCACTTTCTGCTGAATTTGAAAACGATTGTCCAAGAGCCAGATATTTTCCAGCGCATGTGTAAGGTTTTTCAAAAATGCTTCCTCTGTATCCGTAGTAAAAGGCTTGACGCCCAGCGCCCGGGAAACCGCTTTCTTTTTTGTGACTTGTAACTTTCCATTCATCTTGGCATATTGTACCAATTCATACAAGTCATCGTCCTCATTCCTTAAGTGCAAACGCTGCAAACTTTCCATATCAGACAAAATGACCAGCCTGTCCCTTGCCCGGGAAGTAGCTACATTGATCAGTTCCTTGTTATTTTTTAACCATTCATAGGTCCCCGCCTGAGTCTGTTCCGTAATGGCAGTCGAAAACAGAACGATATCTTTCTCATCCCCCTGAAACGCATGAACTGTGCCACACTCCACATTGGCAAGATATGCCTGTCTCGCAGCTTCTTCTATCAGCCTGCGCTGATTGACGAAAGGGGTGATCACGCCTATGCTTTTCTCCCTGTTTTTGGAAGCATAAGCGATGATTTCTTCTACCTCGGCAGGAGCAGTGTTTTTTCCGCCGCTGCTATCGCCCTTGACATCTATATATAAGAGAGGTTCCTTTTCGGCGCTTTTAGTCTTTACACACAATCTTTCATTGTAATACTTCTTATTGTTAAATCCAATGATTTTCTCATGGCAGCGGTAATGATAATGTAACAGGATCTCGTCACTGACTGCGTCGCAAGCGAGAAATGTCTTATATATAGAATTTTTCCGATAGTCATATTCCTCGGCAACCCCATATTTGGTCCGCAGTTTCTGGTTCACCAGCTCTTCAAGCTGGATCACTGGATTAAGCTGCTGAGGATCTCCCACAAGCATCAGGCTGCTGCCCCGGATAATGGGCACCAGAGAAACCGCCGTATTGCACTGACTGGCTTCGTCGATGATCACCATGTCAAACATGGGACATGGCTCCCCCAGCTTATGAGCGGAGATGCAGGTGGTCGCTACAATCGGGAAAATCTCCTGCAGTTTCCTGATATTCTCTTTTTTTCCCAAATACTTTGCAAATCCTTCCAGGCGTTCTCTCTTGTCTCCCATCTGTATGATGTTCTTTAATTCTTTATGCCTGGGCAAATCAAGCTTTTTAAGATACCTGGCGGATGTAAAATAAAGATACTTCTTTAATTCTTCCTCGTTCTCATCTAACAAAAGAAACGCCTCTTCCTCTGTGATGTCTCCTGTCTTCTCCAGCCTGCGCTTGATCTGTTCCATCTGCCTCCCCTGCAGATCCGCTTGAAATGGAAGCATCTGCAACGATAATTGCTGCTGATTCTCATACTCCAGCATCCGATGTATCGTTTCTTTGCGCTCCTGCAAGTCAAGGCGCTCTTCATACCTGCGCAGCAGGCCAGATAGTCTTCTGGCACGCTGAATCCGGTCATCCTTATTCCTTTCCAGCGTGGATTCATAGACCTTGATTTTCTGAGCCTGTTCGTAAATTTGCTCTATATGCTCCAGTGCTTCCTGCATTTTCTCATAATTCCCCAAGCGCAGCACTGGAAACAGAATCGCCTTGTCCTGATATTTCATGTCAAGCAGCTTTTCCACCACTCCATTGATGGGATGATTATTGTAAGAGACAAACAAAACCGTCTTTTCGTTAAAGAACGCTGTGACAATGGTATTGATGATGGTGCTTGTCTTGCCTGTGCCTGGCGGTCCCTGAATATACGCCACTGGATATTTCATGGCATTGTTGATCGCAAGGAGCTGATCCAAATTCACCCGCCGGTCAGCAAGCACGATCGGATATGCTTTCCTGCGAAGGGGCTTGCTGACCATCTCCCCGAAAAAAGCCCGCAGAGGGACCGTCACCTTTTGATTCTGATACATGTCAATCACCGCCTCATATTCCTTGTGCAAATCTAAGATGATATCCATCCCAAGACCGATCAAATATGGCATGTCGTCAACTTCAAGAACCTGCTTGCCATGATTTTTGATACATTCCTTGATCTCTTCCTGATTCTTCTCAAAATCTTTCAGCAGTTCATATTCCTCTGCATCCAAAAACCTGCGCACATGCTCCTTTACGCCGTCTATGGCATATTCTGTGCAGATCATGATTTCTTCGCCAGGGCGCAGAGTTCTTTTTCTGACGTCAAGCTGCAATTTGCGATACGCCAGGACATAAAGCCCCCTGGACGTATGAATGCTGAGCACGTTCATAGCTAACTGCTGCAGCTTCAGTTTTCCTTCGTGTCCCTGCTTTTTCGCTGTCTGGTACTGGAAATATCTGACAATCATCTGAAATTGTTCTTCACTGAGTTCATAGTCCTGTCCCTGAAAGCTCTCGCGGTCCAGATAGCGGATCAGTTCAAAATCAGAGTAATACGGCACGGTATCCATGCGGCTGCACGATTCCAGATAATTTAAGATCTTCAAATTAACTGTATGGTCAAAAATACTTTTGTACTTATGGGGATTCTGATAAATATCCCTTACCAGGCTTTGATTTACCGGACAGTAAGTGCCCTCTACGATTGCAGAGGAAAGAATGGCATCCATATAAATCGTCTCATAGGTCTGCGTGGTATATTTGCCTAAATGCATTCCTTCCACTTTCAGGGTGCGTTTTTTAGGATCGAGGTCATAAATTCCAATCCAGTACCTTGAGATCTGCTGTTCCTTATTTCGATATTCTATGCTGAGCCATCTGCCCTCGTGGATAGCCCGAAATATGTTGCGGTATACGCTGTTCATCTCTTTTGTCCTTTTTACTGATCGCCCCGATATCGGTCACGTTTCTGTTATTTTACTTTCGCTCCGGTTCCGGAATTTCCACCAAAATAATGTCTGGCCCTACCCGGACTACCTGTCTCCATGGTATCACAAGCTCGCTGCCCCTGCCAAAAAGCCCCCAGACTTTTCCACAACTTGGAATGATCAGCGCCAGGACCATCCCCGTACACACGTCAATATCAATATCCACTACAAATCCAAGGCATTTGCAGTTGCAGACATTGATGACCTCTTTTTCCCTCAATTCACACAGACGCATGATATTCCTCCCAATTTATGTATTGGGGCTGCTGCTTTGAAACGCAGAACCCCTGCATTATCCTATGCGGCAGGGGGATTTTGGTGATTCTTGGATCTTATTATTTTATATGACGTTGCGGGTAGCAACCACGTCCACGCCAGTGTCAGCCGCGTTGCATACAACGACATCCCCTATATGGACCGGAGCCTGCACGCTTACTCCCTTTAGCGCTTTGATAACCTCAAATATCTTCTCTTTGGGGATATCTTCCCTGGTCTTGACCGATACTGTCCTCTGGCTTCCTCCCTCCACCGCCACGGTACTTGTGACGATCCTGGTGGGATTGACGACTTCTTTTCTAGCGTAATCTTCCCCTCTTTTGCAGGTATTTCCTGTAATATTCACTGGCTTGCCCTGGTCGATTTCCACTTTCAGGGCGCAGCCCAGGGGACAGCCGATGCAGATTAATTCTCTCGTTTCCATTTCCTTAAGCCTCCTCAATCCTCACCGTGATCTGGGACAGTCCCAGGACCGCCTGCAAGTCTTTCTTTTGCAATATCACTTCTTCCATCTCGCCCGGAACTGCCACCAGGCGTTTCTTACGGCTGATGCAATTCTCATCCAAATAGACGCAGATAAAGCAATTGCGATATACGTCTCCTACACGAAACCGTACGGTCTGCGCATCTTCCATCTGTTCTGGATGGATCGAGCAAGGAACGGTATAGCGCACCCCGTTCTCAGCCAAAATGGGAACTTCCCGGCATTTCTTGCGGCCTGCGCCGTCTCTCACAAAGAGGGCTGCATGTCTGCCCGCTGCCTTGGCCTCCTTGGAAACAAAATCTACCAAGTCATGGACATGGAGCACGTTTCCACATGCAAACACACCTTCGACGCTGGTTTGAAAGCTCTCGTCCACCCGTGGGCCAGAAGTGGCTGGATGGATCGCAACGCCCAGTTCCTGGGATAATTCATTTTCTGGAATCAGGCCGCAGGACAAAAGCAGGGTGTCGCAGGCATAATATTGCTCCGTGCCTGGAATAGGCTTCCTGTCTTGATCCACCTGGGCAATGGTTACTCCTTTTACCCGGTCTTTGCCGTCAATGTCCACCACCGTATGGCTCAATTTCAGAGGAATGTTAAAATCATCGAGACACTGGACAATATTCCTCTTTAAACCACCAGAATAGGGAAGCAGTTCTACGACCACTTTCACTTTCGCACCCTCCAGAGTCAGCCTCCTTGCCATGATCAGCCCGATATCCCCTGAGCCTAAAATCACTGCCTCACGCCCGGGAAGCAGACCTTCGATGTTGACTAGCCGCTGCGCCGTGCCGGCGGAATAGACGCCTGCCGGACGGTAGCCTGGGATATTTAGGGCGCCCCTGGAACGCTCTCTGCATCCCATGGCAAGAATGACTGCCTTTGCCTGTATCGTAAGAATGCCATCCTTGCCGTTCATTGCCGTCACTACCTTGTCGCTGGAAATGCTAATCACCATTGTATCTAATTTATACGCAATCTGAGCTTCCTTTAGCTTCTCAATAAACCTTGCGGCATACTCTGGCCCGGTCAGTTCTTCCTGAAACGTGTGCAGGCCAAAGCCATTGTGGATGCACTGATTTAAAATACCGCCTAGTTCCTTGTCTCTTTCCAGCACTAAAATGGATTCTGCGCCATTTTCCTTTGCCGAAAGGGCGGCCGAAAGACCTGCCGGACCGCCTCCAACTATCACAATGTCATACTTTATCATGTCCTTTTCCTCAACTATATTCTGTCCTTATTCGTCCCGGCAATCAAATGGGAATTCCCGCCGCATTTGGTAATTTGCGAGGGCGTCAAACCCCGTTTTTCTGCCAAAATCTCCATGGTTTTCGGTGAACAAAATCCTGCCTGGCAGCGTCCCATTCCAGCCCTGGTCCTTCGTTTCACGCCGTCTAAGGATTTCGCCCCCAGAGGACGGCTTATGGCGTCCTCAATCTCTCCCTGAGTAATCATCTCGCAACGGCAGACAATCGCGCCATAGGCTGGATGCTCCCGGATTAGCTCCGCTCGTTTTTCATGCTCCAAAGACCTGGGATCTAAAATCCCTTTTCTGGTTCCCACAAAATTTGAATTTTCCTGGGGGCATGCAAGTTCTCGAATGATATCTGCCACCATCCTCCCAATCGCCGGAGCGGCGGTAAGTCCTGGAGATTCAATTCCGGCGCAGTCTATAAATCCCTCTGCCCCTTCGACTTGCCCGATGCAGAACTCATGACCGTCCTCATGGGCGCGCAAGCCTGCAAATGAAGTGATAATTTGACGCACTGGCAGATTCTTTACCGTCGCCGACGCCTTGTCCAACAACTCCTCAAGCCCTGCCTGGGTGGTGGATACGCCCTCCTTGTCTTCGATATCCACGGCTGTCGGGCCCACCAATATATTTCCATGGACGGTAGGCGCAACCAGCACCCCCTTTCCATATTTGCCCGGAAGCTGGAATACCGTATGATTGACAAACCCTTTGGCAGAATGGTCCATCAGGCAGTATTCCCCCTTTCTTGGCGTGATATGAAGCTTGTCGGCACTTACCATGTTGTGAATCTCATCTGCATACACGCCTGCCGCATTCACCACGTATCTGGCCTGAAATTCTCCCTGGCTGGTTTTTACCATCCAAAAGTCTTCCTGCTTCCCTACCGCAGTTACTTTTGTTTCAAATTGAAATTTGACACCGTTAGCCGCCGCATTTTCCGCAAACGCAAATGTCATCCCAAAGGGACACACAATGCCCCCGGAGGGCGCATAAAGCGCTTTCACCGCGTGCTCTGAAATGTTGGGCTCCAGTTTCACAAGCTCTGTTCTGTCAATGATCTTTAAACCTTCGACTCCGTTTCGGATTCCTCTCTGATACAACGCCTGCAAATCCGGCGCTTGTTCCTCGTCCAGACACACGACCAAGGAGCCGTTTCTTTGAAACGGAAAGTCCAGCTCTTTCGACAGCTGCTCCATCTTCTGATTTCCTTCTACATTCAGTTTCGCCATCAGAGAGCCGTTCTCTGCATCGAAGCCTGCGTGGACAATGGCGCTGTTTGCCTTGGATGTTCCGCAGCACACATCCTCTTCTCGTTCCAGCACGCAGATGGAAAGCCTGTACCTGGAAAGTTCTCTTGCACAGGCGCATCCTGATATGCCTGCGCCTATTATGATTACGTCGTACATGATATCTACCTTTCTTTTGCCCATCCATAAGAATATTTTACTGCTTTCTCCCATCCTTTGATCCGTTGCTGCCGCTCTTCTTCGCAAATCTGAGGACGGAAAGTCTGGTCAATGGTCCAATTCTTGATCACTTCCTCCTTATCTGCCCAATATCCTACGGCAAGGCCTGCCAGATATGCCGCGCCCATGGCAGTGGTCTCCACGCAGCTGGGACGGTTTACGGGAGCGTCGATAATATCAGACTGAACCTGCATCAGGAAATTATTGGCGCTTGCGCCGCCGTCTACTTTCAGAGAATTCAGCGCCATCCCGGCGTCTGCTTTCATCGCCTCCAAGACGTCATGAACTTGGTACGCCAGAGATTCCAGCGTGGCGCGGATTACATGGTATTTGTTGACGCCCCGGGTAAGCCCCACGATAGTTCCCCTGGCATACTGATCCCAATGCGGCGCCCCCAGCCCGGTAAATGCCGGAACCACATAGCATCCGTTGGTATCTTTTACTTTCTTCGCCATATGCTCGGAATCCGCAGCGCTGTCAATCAGCCGCATTTCGTCGCGCAACCATTGGATTGCCGCACCCGCCACAAAAATCGACCCTTCCAAGGCATAACTTACCTTGCCATCTATGCCCCAGGCAATCGTGGTAACTAGGCCATTCTTGGAAAACACCGGCTTCTCCCCTGTGTTCATCAGTAGAAAACATCCTGTTCCATAAGTATTCTTGGCTTCCCCCGCATGAAAACAAGTCTGTCCGAAAAGAGCAGCCTGCTGGTCGCCCGCAGCTCCGCTAACCGGAATTTCTGCACCAAAAAAGGATGAATCTGCCATCCCATAGATACCGCTTGAGGGCTTCACCTCAGGTAGCATGCCCTGCGGAATATCCAATTGTTCCAAAATTTCCTGATCCCACTCTAAGGTATTGATATTAAACAGCATGGTTCTGGAAGCGTTGGAATAATCGGTCACATGGGCTGCTCCCCGGGTCAGCTTCCAGATCAGCCAGGTCTCCACCGTGCCAAAGAGAAGCTCTCCTTGCTGCGCCCGTTCCCGGACGCCGTCTACATGGTCCAGGATCCATTTCAGCTTCGTTCCAGAGAAATAAGCGTCAATCACCAGCCCGGTTTTGCAGCGGAATTCTTCTGTCAGCCCCTGTTCTTTTAACTGATCGCAGTATTGCGAGGTTCTGCGGCACTGCCACACGATCGCATTGTAAACAGGTTCCCCCGTATGCTTGTCCCACACAATCGTCGTCTCCCGCTGGTTTGTAATTCCGATCGCCGCAATGTCTTTTGCCGATGCTCCGATTTTTTGCATCGCCTCCACGGCCACGCCAAGCTGAGTTGACCAAATCTCATTGGCGTCATGCTCCACCCAGCCCGGCTTCGGGAAATATTGTGTAAACTCTTTTTGCGCCACGCTGCACATTTCCCCTTTTTCATTGAAGAGAATACATCGGTTGCTTGTGGTTCCAGCGTCCAGCGCCATAACGTATTTCGCCATTCGTAACACCCTCCTCCTGATGATATGAAAGATGAAAAAGAGCGTAAATCTATTCTCTCTCATAATAAGATCTACGCTCTTTTCAGATATCTTTTGTGTTATCAAAGTATTCTAATGTGATTATTATAGCAGAATCTGCGGCAGGTGTAAAGATTTCATTTTTTTGAGTTTCCCCATTTTGTAATTCATAGTGCCAAAAGGTTTCCATCACAAAGT
>OFGA01000097.1_pt1 | contig 74904 bp, 77 predicted proteins | sample 1521471 | NCBI WGS metagenome assembly OFGA01 (sample SAMEA3504086, study PRJEB24116) | mouse gut metagenome | biome: mouse gut; feature: mouse-associated habitat; material: faeces | place: Denmark | collected 2011 | reverse complement strand
TATGGTCTTTTAACGGTTTCCTGTCAATCGTCAGACCACGCAAAACCATATCCGTCTCACGCAGGGTCAGGGTATTTCCTTCCATTGCATTTGAATTGTAGGTATACTCAATAATAAATTCCTCTGTCAGACGTTCCGCTTCCCCCACTGTCAGTGGGCGTCTGGCATCCAGTTCGCTTTTCTTCCTGTCTATAGCTGCCAGTAAGCTTTCTGCTGCTTTAAACCGTCCATCCGCCGGTTTTCCTGTCTCTGCCGGAATCATCCAGCGACGTCCTTCATGAATAACACCTGAAATCTTTCCTTCCGCGCATAATATACGCACACGCCTATCTGAAATTCCCCATTTCTCTGCAGCTTGTTTTACTGTCATATACATAAAAAGTACACCTCGCTTTCCACGACATTATGCCACTTTTTCGGAATAATATCAATATTATAGGAATAATAATCTCTAATCTTCGGAACAAAAAAAGACTCGAAAGTACATTTCTGTTTCCGAATCTTGATTTCTATATAAAAATGATTTAAATCCCTATCGTTAAGTCATGCTTGGGTGCATTGTATCAAATTGTGGTACGCAAGCCATATTGCGTGTCCAGATTGATACAATCTTTGAAATCTCCGGACGAAATAACTTCCACAGAGTCCTCATGCCATGTAACCTCCCATATACTGCTGCGTATACTTCCACCATCATCAAACTACAGGTAGGGATAGTCTGCGCTTGTCCTTTCTGGAAACGGAAAGGTCGGTATGAATACGCTAGAAGTACTTACGTTGGTGCTGGTGATTTTTGCAGCCTTGACATACCAATAAAGACAACCGCAAGTAACGGAAAAGGCTATCCTCTACTGCCAATAGGGGATAGCCTATGATCCGTTTGTTTTTTAGACTGATTATTGGTTTCCGATTGAACAACCGTCGGACGTGCTAGAATCCTTCGGCTTCCAAGATGCTTATAAACCAACACTGCGAATTATGCAAGAAGGTTTAGGGAATGGGGAGTTATGCACATTTCCATGATGCTATTTTTGCGTTTAAAGCCCTCTGGTTCCCTGGTCCCAAATCCAGCCTGGCATCTTTAGCACGCTTATTCCATCCGTACAACGTATCAATGTTGACTCCCAGTTCCTTTGCTGTTTTGCTAAGTCAAGTATTATGATACAACATCAATGAAACGTATCTATAGAATAATCATGGTAATGGAACCCAAACCATCTTCCGGGAACATCTCCTGGAAACCGGGGCGCCTCCCTGGTGCGGAACGTACCTTGGGGAGTGAGTACCTCCGGAGAATACAGTCTTGTATGTTCCAGCAGAAGCTGCCACAATCTGTTTTTCTGCTCTGCACGGCCAGGCACAGCGGAGAGATCATGCCGCTCCATAGGATCTTCTGACAGATCAAAAAGCAGGCTTTGTCCCCCAAGGGTGGTATACACCAGCTTAACCCCTTCTTCCATCACACAGAAATTCGTGTGCAGACTGTCTCCAAAAAAGAGACGTTCCTCCGGCAGAGGTTCCAGCAGATTCTTCCCGGAGACCGACATGGGAGGTTTTACCCCTGCCATGGCCAGAATGGTGGGATACAGATCAGCCAGCTCCGTAAGTGTATCTATGGAAATATTACTGGGTAAGCCTCGTCCTGCAGGGGGCACAATGAAAAGAGGCACATGAGCGCTGCCTTCAAAAAACAGATTTTTCTGGGACATGTGATGATCCCCCAGCATCTCGCCGTGGTCGGAGGTAAAGACCACCCAGGTATTTTCAAAAAGTCCATTTTCCCGCAGTGCCCCAAAAATACGGCCAAGGGCATAGTCTACCTGGCTTATGCAGGCATAATACGCCCGGCGGCTGGCCGCTGTCTGGGCTGGCCCAAAAAGATGCATATTGGTATTTTCATATGCACCTGCCAGGAAGCCCTGGGGCGTGTTCTCCACTGTGGAGGACCAGTCCCCGATGACAGGTTCCGGCATGGGAATTCCGTCATAGAGAGTCCAAAAATCTCTGCAGGGGTCAAAGGGAGGATGGGGTTTTGTAAAACTGGTCCACAGAAAAAATGGACGGGTGGTATCCCTGGTCTCAATAAAGTCAATAGCTTCATCTGCAATCCAGGTGGTAATGCTGTCCTTGGTGTCAACAGTGGAAATCACAGGCTCCATTTCGCACTCCCCCATACCATGGAGCTTAGGGCGGCCCAGGTTCTGCTTTTTGTCATATTCCCGCATATAATCCAGGGGAAGCTTCATCTGCTCAAAGCCATAGCAGGCCCTGGCAGGTTCAAAGTGCATTTTTCCCTTTGCACAGGTCTGGTAGCCTGCATCTGTGAGTACAGCGGGCAGGGTGCTCCGCTTCCGGATACATTCCGCCATAAAAGAGGCGTGGGAGGCATTGGAGACAACACCGCTCTCAAAGCCCTGCCTCCCGGTCATAATGGTGGTCCGGGAAGGCACACAGATAGGGCAGGAAGTATAACACCTGCGATAACTGACACCCATGGCAGCCATATAGTTTAAATGAGGCGTAAAAATGCTCTGGTTTCCCCAGGCGTTAATGGTATCAAAGCGCTGCTGGTCCGTGGTGATCAGCAGAATATTATCCTTTGCCATATGTTTCCCTTCCCTTCAAAATTACTGTTATTATCAGCCTCATGAGATTCCCTGATTTTCACACAGCAATATGCCGCCCTCAACAGCATTTCCTCACCGCAGGCCTTGAAATACCAGGCCTTCTGCTCCCTGGATAATAAAGCCGATGTTTTCCACGCTTTCTCCTGCTCCAATGTATCCGTTATAATCCATGGAGGTTATGGTGAGTGTGCTTCCCTGAGCATGATAATTGCCGTTCCATCCGTTGTTCAGGGTGATATCGCCGCTGAAACCCAGACAGACGCTCCAGTCATTCCTGGCCGTTTCCCCGGTGTTGGTTATTTTTAGATTATACTGATAAAATGTTTTTTCCTCCTGCTGCCAGGAGTTTGTGACCTCCGCCGATACCGTCAGACCGCTGTCCTCCTGGGCGCTCTGGGAAGTTCCCGCACTGTCAGCCGGGGACTCCTGTGAAGGCTGGGCGCTTTCTGTCTGCGGCCCCTGGGAAGTATCTCCAGCGCTGGACCCGAAACCGTTTTCCTTTCCTGTCAGCATCTCACAGAGCCACTTTCCTGAATCGGTCAGTTCCTCCCAGGCAAACCCACTGGTCTTGCCGCAGCTGCCCTGGATAAACGCCGAGGTCTCCGACTTGTTGGAAAGATTCCATGCCACATAACTGATTTTGTGTTCATCCAAAAGCTCAACCCACTGATCCGCCTGGACCTCATCCACGGCTCCGCTGCCGCTGGCGTCACAGATGCCATACTCTGACACAAAGACAGGAAGTCCTGCCTCAAGGGCGCTGACCAGAGCGGAGCGGAGGCTTTCCCTGTGGGTTGCCGCATAAAAGTGCAGTGTGTACATTACATTGCTGCAGTCCTCCAGGGGATCAGCGGCGGCATCCTCCACATACTGGCACCAGTTGGGTGTTCCTACCAAAATGATACCATCCTCATCATTTTCTCTTATCACCGGAATCACCTGAGCCGCGTACTCTTTCACCTGGCTCCAGGAGGTTCCTCCGTTGGGTTCATTGCATATCTCATAGATTACATTAGTGTAATCTGCATATTCCTCTGACATCTCGTCAAAAAAAGCTTTGGCCTCCTCAAGGTAAGTGTTAGGATTGCCGTCAGAGAGAATATGCCAGTCAATGATCACATAAAGCCCGCAGTTGGCGGCATATTCCACACCACTCTTTACCAGATTTTTCAGCTCCTCCTGGTCTCCGCCCGTACAGTAGCCGCCGTATTCTGCCGTGTACATAGCCAGGCGGATCACATTTATCCCCCACTCTTCCTTGAGCTGCCGGAAACACGCCTCATTTACATAGTCAGGATACCAGGCAAGGCCATGAGTGCTGACTCCTCTCAGCTGAACCTGGCTGCCGGAACTGTCCACAAGTTTTGTCCCCTTCACGGACAAAGCTCCCTGACTGCTTCCGCTTCCAGTATCTTTCTCAGAGGCCGTATCCTGGCTTCCCTGGACGCTTCCATCTACAGCTCCGCCCTCGGAATCCTTTTCCCGACTGTTTCCGCTCCCGGCAGCCTCTCCCTGACTTCCCTGGGGGCTTCCATCTGCTGTTTCCTCCTCGGCAGCCTCTCCCTGACTTCCCTGGGGGCTTTCGCTCCTGGTGTCATTTTCGGTATCCGCTTCCTGTTCTTCCCGGCTGTTTCCGCTCCCGGCAGCCCCGCCTTCTGCAGCCCCCACAGCAGCTTCTCCCTGCACTGCTGAGCTCTCCTTATCCATGCTATCCATGCCTCCGCTGCCGCAGCCTCCCGCCGCCAGAACCGCCAAAATCAAGCAGCATGCCAAAATCCTGTTCCCTCTCCCTTTTATGACCACCATCTCCCCCCACGTCAAGGAAGTATCCCAACATATCCCCAGACAGTCGATATCGCTTCTCTATTCCAACCCCATCACATTATCCACAGGCAGAGACATCACAATACCCTGGGCCTGACTGTGCATGCCGCACTTTTTGCCAATCTCCTGCATAATGGCAAGTTTATCTTCCTTCTTGGCCAGGATGATCACCACTTCCCTCTCTTCCTGCACACTGATTTTCCAAAATTTCATGGCCTGCTCATTTCCCACCCGGCGGCTGTGGAACACTGTGCCGCCGGAAGCCCCCATGGGCCTGGCCGCATTCATCACATCTTCACTGAAGCCCTGGTTCACAATAGCCATAATCATACTGTAATCATTATCCGTCATATCCCCATCATTCCTCTCTAAAAGTCTCCTCTTCTCCTCCGGCTCCAGCTTCTCTATCATCTGTATGATATGACCGCTGCCGCTGGGCATGGCAATGGTGAAGGCGATTCCCGTGTTTGGCATGCCCAGGTGAAGTTTTTTCCGAAGCTTTTTCAGCATTTCGTCCGCAAACCCCTTGGGTGCCATGCTCATGAGGATATTCTTGTCCACGCCGTCCAGCCCCAGCATATCCATCACCTCGCTGGAGGCAGTACCCTGAGCATGAAAGATATACTCCACAGGGACATTTTCCTCCTTGCATATTCCCACCGCCTTCTCCACCAGCTTAGGTGTGGCGATCAGGAACAGCATTCTGAAGGCCGCTTTTTTTGTCGTTTCAGACATCTAATTATCCTCCTCAAATTCAAAGATCTCATCCATAGCATCCATGGTTTCTGTACTCTGTACCACTGCCCTCTCTGCCACCTTCAGCTTGTACTGGTAGAGAATTCCCATGATCTGAATGGCGATCAGGGGCGTCAGAGCCACCAGGGCCACCACGCCGAAAGCATCCGTCATCAGGTTCCCGCCCACGGCATTGCAGGCCCCGATACTGAGGGGAAGAAGGAAAGTAGTGGTCATGGGTCCGCTGGCCACGCCGCCGGAGTCAAACGCGATACCCACGAACATCTTCGGCACAAACCTGGACAGCACCAGGGCGATGAGATATCCGGGGATAATGATCCAGGGGATGGGCAGTCCCGTCAGCACCCGCAGCATGGAAAGCCCCACACTGGCGGACACACCGATGGACATACAGCGGTTCATGGACTTAGCCGACACAGAGCCGTTGGTCACACCCTCCACCTGGCGGTTCAGTACCTGGATGGCAGGCTCCGCCTTGACTATATAATATCCAATCAACATGCCGATGGGAACCAGAAGCCATCTCCAGGCCTCGGAGGCAATCTCATTTCCCATAAGAGAACCCACCGGCGCAAATCCCACATTGACCCCGCAGAGAAAGAGCACCAGACCAATGTAAGTGTATCCGAAACCGATTGTCACACGCATCACCTGCCTGTGAGGATAACGGCGGCTGTAGAGCTGAAAAATCACAAACACCACCGCCACCGGCACCAGAGAAATCAAAACTTCTTTTATGTAGGGGGGCATGCTGAACACAAATTCCTTTACCACATCCCGTGTGGTGGAAACATCCGCAACCGTTGCGGCAGCGTATGCGGCCTCACTGGGACTGAAAAACATTCCAAGGATCAGCACCGCCAGCACAGGACCCACACTGGAGAGCGCCACAAGACCAAAACTGTCGCTGGACGCGTTTTTGTCACCGCGCACAGAGGCGAGACCCACACCCATGGCCATGATAAAAGGCACCGTCATGGGGCCCGTGGTGACGCCGCCTGAGTCAAAGGCAACCGCCAGAAAATCCTTGGAGACAAGAAAAGAAATCCCGATCAGAACCGTATACAGCACAATCAAAATCGTGGACAGATTGATCTGGAACAAAATTCTGAGAATGGCCACGGCAAGGAATATTCCCACCCCCAACGCCACGGTCAAAATCAGTGTCAGATTGGGAATGGAGGGCACCTGCTCCGCCAGAACCTGAAGATCCGGCTCGGAGATCGTGATAATGGCCCCCATGGAAAATCCAAGCAAAAATATCAGGGGAATATGCCGGGTCTTGGAAATCTGGACGCCGATACCCTCTCCCAGAGGAGTCATTGACATCTCCGCCCCCAGCTGAAAAAATCCCATTCCAATGACCAGCATCACCGCCCCCACCAGGAACATCACCATAGTACCCAGGTCTATGGGCACCAGCGCAATGCTGAGAAACAAAACAATTCCCGTAATGGGAAGAACCGCCGACAGAGATTCCAGAATCTTTTCTTTCAGTTTTTGATTCATCCACACCACCTCTTTATTGTGTTTTTTCTATGTCATGTCACCTCCGCCCGGTTGCCCGGGCCTTTTATGTCTATCCTTTTTCTTTACGCCGAACCTTTGCTCTATGCCCGGCCTATTCTTTACGTCTTGCCTTGGCCTTATGACCGGCCTTACCCTTTCGCCCGGCCTTTATTTTTCTCTTTGTCAGAGCGCTTTTTCTTCCTGCTGCCTCTCTCCAGGCGATAGGTGCGGTCGCTCCAGTTCACCAGTTTCATGCCGGATATCCTGTCCCTGGCCAACATCCCTACGCGGTACCTTCCCGGCGGCAGGGGTCTGGCAAAATTCACCTTGAAGCCGCTCAAATCCACATTGACCTGATCGTGCAGGTTTTTCTCCAGATCCGAGCGGTACTGTCCTGTAAAATCCATGCCGTACATCTTTCCGGGGGAAGTCTTGGACTGAAACAGTAGCTTCTTTTCAAAACAGGCATTGTCGCTTCCCAGCACAATCCCGCACCCGGAGATCTGCTCCTCGTCTGCATATTCCACCTGGACAAAAAAGCAATCATCCTGCCTGGCATCCCCCAGACTTTCCAGAGGCTCCCAGTCCCTCACATCCTCCATGACAATCCCTTCCTCACAGGCAGGCTTGATGGCAGGGTCCTGGAGGCTCAAATTAAGCCAGGGGTGATAGTAGGGATCTATGCTTTTCAGCTGAGGATGACGATCGAAGAGAAGGGTGAGTTCCCCCACCAGACGCCGGTGTTTCTCCTCCGTGGCATCCGTTCCCCGGCTCAGAGATTCATGGTGCAGCAGCCAGCCGTCGTTGATCTGAATGTTGTGATATCCCTCTTCATAAATATTAAAACACAGGTCCACATCGTTGAAAGCCACCCGCAGCTCCTCACAGAATCCTCCTACCTGCTCAAACACTTCCCGCCGGACCAAAAGACAGGCTCCGGTGACTGCCAGCATGTTCCACACCCCAATACTTTTACCGTCATAATAGTGGCTGCCGTCCTTTAAACGCTGGAGCTTGTGGGTGGGTCCCAGGATGATATTGGTCACTCCCGCATGCTGAATTCTCCAGCCGTCAGGGTACAGAAGCTTGTGTCCCACAGCCCCGGCCCAGGGCTGCCTGGCCTTCTCCACCATGGCCTCCAGCCACCCCTCCTGCACCGCCTCAATATCGTCGTTCAGGAACAGGATCAGGCTGCCCCGGCCAGCTCTGGCCCCCCGGTTACACATGCGGGAAAAATTAAACTTCATGGGTTCGTAGAGGTACTCCGCCCCCATCAGACTGCCCTGATAGTCCGGACAGCAGCGAAGTTTTTCCATCTCCTGCTCCAGCTCTTTTTTGGCTTTCTCCTTGCTCCCATTGTCCACCACAATGATCTCATAGCGGGTGCGCCGCACCGTCTGACAGAGAGTCTCCAGACACTTGGTGAGCACGGTCACATTGTCCTTGGAGGGTATGACCACGGAAACTTCCACATCCCTGCTTCCGTTCTCCTCCGGCCGCTTTTCCGGCGCCGGCCCCCTGCCGGGTCTGCCCTCTCCCGGCAGGAGCCAGGGCTGCCCTCTGTGGTAGAGAATCCCTGTCAGATGTCCGATGGTCTTACATCCTCTCTCATATCCTCCGGCCAGCTCCACCAGACGGTCATGGCAAGGGCCTTCCTCCCTGCGCTCCTCCTCTGTAAGCTTATCATACAACGCCCTGCGCACCGCCACCGCGCTGCCCAGGTAGTCCCGATACATATATGAATCCGGCGACCAACAGGGCTTCAGCCAGGGATTGCCGTACTTTCCTTTTTTCATCTTCATGTCCTCATCCCCATAGAGGAACATCACCTGGGGATTGCGGACAAAGTATGCTTTCACCCTCTCCATGGCGTCCGGCGTCCAGCTCCCCTTTCCAAAGTTCAAAAGCACCGGATCCGGCTCCTGGCCCCATGCCTCCGCGCCGGCAGTTTCTGGGGGCATGGGCTTCAGCCCCTGGACGCTTCCTGTAGTCGTCTGCTGACCCGCACCTGAAGCCTCTGGCACGGCAGGCTCCAAGGAGGCTGTTTTCCCTGCTCCGGCAGCCCTCGGCGGACACAGCCTCTCCCCCTCGGCAATCCCTATGGCTGTCTCCTTCTCCCGGTCCGCCACCCATTCTCCATAGGGCAGATGATACCGCTGGCTGTTTTTTATGTATTCCTCATCCAACAGCTTTGTGGCATACTGCCTGACCAACTTTTTTAAGCTCAAAAAAACTCCCTCCTTCCTCCCTTGGCAGACAGGCTGCCAAAAGATACCTGAATTTATTTTACCATACCCCTTCTCGCCATGACAAGCCCCGCCCCAAAGAGCGCTTTTTAAGCCCTTTGCCGGAACTGCTCCCCCGCCCATGCCCGGCGGGAGGAGCCCCTGTGTTCTACAGATACTGTTTCAGGTCTTTGCAGAGCTTTTCCTCTATGGAAATCAGCTCTGTACACATCTTTTTGGACTTGTCGTCCGCCACCTTGTACTGATTGAGGTACTTGTTCAGAGATTTCACGCCCATATTGCAGCCGTCGGTGATCAGATCCGCCACCATGGCGTCGCTGTTGTCCATTCCCATCTTCATGTTCACCTTCATCCAGGACATACCCCGGGCAATGGCCGTGGGTTCCTTCTGCGCCGTGCCGTGGCTGTTGAGCATGGAGTGGATCTCGTCCCCCAGCTTTTCATGGTGGTTCCTGCTCTCCTGGAGCAGTTCCTTCATCTGGGAATCCCCCACTTTTTCAAGAACCTCATCAATGGATAACACCGCCATCTTAGTCCCGGCGTCACACTCCCGAAGCAGTTTTACCGTATCCGAATATTCCATATCCGCACCTTTCTGCCCGCCCCGCAGACAGCCAAAATATCTTCCCTTCCCGCCTGGAGGCCGCTTTTTCAAACTGTGTTTCGTGTGGTACGGCGGCAGGCGCCCCTGGCTTCCCACCGCCATTCCTTATTCTTTCTCCCGGCGGAGTGCAATATACAGGTTCATTTTTCCTGTGATACACTAAGATGGCAAACGGGACTATAACAGTCGGTTCATAATGCCGTCCATATCCACTCCCGGATGGGTCAGATAGATCCGGCAGACCCGTTCCACAAACTTTTCATCCAGCCGGTGCCTTGCCGCAATATCCGCCACATCCCTTCTGGCCTGGATCTCTTTTACAATCACTCCCACCGCCTCATACAGATCCTGCCCTGTGGGAGTCCCTGCAGGGGCGGCAACAGGTTTCTGAGAAACCAGGCTGATTTTTTCCACTTCCACCCGGCGCTCCTTTGGGTCCAGGGTCAGCACCATCATGGTGGCAGACAGCCGGAACCTCCTGGGGCCGCAGCTGCCCGGGTTCAGATACCACACTCCCTCCGGAGACCGCCGCTCCTCCTGTCTATGGGAATGTCCCCAGATAACCACATCCACCCCCGGCGGCAGTTTTCCGGGAAGATGTTTTTTATTGTGAACCATATAAAAACGGAAGCCAAAAAGTTCCACCTCCAGCTCCCGGGGCAGATCTCTGGCCCAGTCCCCGTCCCCATTGCCCCTGACGGCATAGACCGGCCCGGCCTGCCTCAGCCGCTCCAGGGTCTCCGGGTCATCCATATCCCCTCCATGAAGCACCGCCTCACATGTCCCCAGCACCTCCAGGACTTCCGGGCGCAGCAGGCCATGGGTGTCCGATATCACTGCCACACGGTATGTCTCCATCTATGTCCGCCTTTCTGACCGAGATTCAATCCAGTATTCTGTCCGGCTTAAACCGCAGATAATCCCCGGACACCAGCCTATACTCAATCCCGTTTACCTCTCCCTTGAAACTGTCGTCAAACCGTTCCTCTCCATGGCAGTGGGAATAAACCACCTTCTCCGCCCCATACTCCTCCGCCATACGGGTGAAACAGCTCTCCTGTTCCCCGATGCTGGTGGGCGGATAGTGCAGAAAGACAATAAATTTCCGGTATCCTTCCTCCACCGCCCTCTGAAAGGAAACCTGAAGCCGCCCTGTCTCCCTGCGGCAGAGCTTTTCAAAGTGCTCATAGGAATCCCTCCCGTCGTAGCAGTAGCCCTTTGTCCCCACGAGGGCATATTCCCCATAGGCATAGAAATTGTTCTGCAGAAAGGAAAGCCTCCCCTGGTACATCTCATTGAGTTTCCCGGTCTTGCCCGCATCCCAGAAACAGTCATGGTTGCCCCGCACCAGAATCTTCCGCCCGGGCAGGGAGGCGATAAAATCCAGATCCCTCTCGCACTCTGCCATCTTCCTGCCCCAGGAGTGATCCCCGGTGATCACCGCCGTATCCGTATCCCGGACAATTTTTCTCCAGTTTTTCTCTATTTTCTCCACATGGTTTTTCCACACACTGCCAAATTTCTCCATGGGCCTGTCCACAGAAAAGGACAGATGAAAATCCCCCATTGCATATAATGCCATATTTTGGCCTCCTCTGCCACAAATTGTTATCATCTTAACACACTTTCGCTGATTTTGCACCCCTTGATCCCGGAAACTGTTTCTTAGGAATTGTTAAAGAATGAATCTTAGGGCTGTCACCTGTCCCCGCCGCCGGGAATGCAAAATACAGGAACGAAATCTTGCCACCCATAGAAAAAGGTGGTAGAATAAAGCATAGAATCTATAAAATCGGCAGATTTTAATGCCGACAGGGTTTTCCAGCATAAAGGAGGAATCATTATGGCATTTTTTGAACAGATCGGAAAAAAGATCTCCGACGCCGGCCAGGGCGCAGCGCAGCAGGCCAAGATTTTCAGCGAGGTTGCAAAGCTGAACAGTTCCATCTCTGACAAGGAAAAGAAGATCAACCAGCTCTATATCTCCATCGGCCAGGCCTACTATCAGCAGCACAAGGACGAGGAAGGCGCCTTTGCCCAGGATAAGATGCAGGAGATCACAGCCCTCACCGCCGAGATCGCAAAATGCAGGGATGAAATCTGCCAGGTAAAGGGAATCTCCAAATGCCCCCAGTGCGGCGGAGAAGTGCCCCGGGGTTCCGCTTTCTGCAGCTCCTGCGGCGCCAAGGTTCCCCAGGCTTCGGAGCAGGGAGACGCAGCTGCCCAGGAAGAGCACACCTGCCCTAACTGCCATGCACATGTGTCCCAGGGCGACCAGTTCTGCATTCAGTGCGGCACCAAGATAGAAACGCCCAAAGCCCCCGAAGCATAAAAAACGGCAGAAAGGTCATACTCAGGGCAGGGCATGCCAAAAGCAGCTTTCCCTGCCCTGCCCAATAACAGGCTCAGATATGCCCAGGCAACCAGCCGAAAAACACAGGGACGGCCGCCCAGAGAGCGCCGTCCCTGTTCTGTGGAGGGTAAACTATGCTGTACCATTATACGGACTTTGCCGCCTTTGACGGAATCATCCGCTGTGCGGAACTGCGGCTGAACAATATTTTGAATATGAACGATGCCTCCGAGATGCGCCTGTTTATGAACGGCATCTGTGAAGCGGTGGTGGAAAAGCTGGACCAGGACGGGGACTTTGAGAAAAGCCACAAACTGGAAGCCTTCTTCCGCAGGGAACTGGCGGAGGAATTTCACTACTCCGCCTACGCCGCATGTTTCTCCCGGTACAGGGACGACGCCGCCCAGTGGGAGCGGTATGGCCACCTGGGCCAGGGCGTGTGCATCGGCTTCCACGGGGAACTGATGCAGAAGATGATCGGCGGGGCGGTATCCCTTCAGGAAGTGTACTATCAGGAGGACATGCGGGGACATCCTCTGGTGAATGAATTCTACCGTCTGATTAAGAACACGGAGAAATTTACCAAGAGATTTCCACAGCTTCAGGCCCTGATGAACTATGCCTGGGTTCAGTCGGCCGCTTTCAAGCACCCTTCTTTTGCAAGCGAAAAGGAGTCCCGGCTGGTGGTTTCCCCTTTTATCTCCAACGAGTTTGCGGTGGTGCCCAAGTACCATGTGGCCGCAGACAGGATCAAAAAATACTATCCCCTGGATCTGAACAGGCTCTGCGGCAAACTGGGCCTGCACCTGCCCCACCTGGTGGGAGAGATTATCATTGGCCCCACCTCCTCCCAGTCGCCGCCCATCCTTCAGGACTATCTGGAAGACTGCGGCCTGAACATTCTGCGGGAAAAGATTACCCTCTCCAAATGTCCCCTGCGAAAACCCACCTCCTGACCTCCCGTGCGCAGAAGGGGCTGCCGCAATGCGGCAGCCCCTTCTTTACTTATATCTCTCTATTCTATTGTCTTTATTCCCTTGTATCCATCCCTGCCCATTGTCCCGGGATTCACAAAGGAATTTCTTACTCTGCGGCTTTCACAGATGTAATATGGGGATTGACACCCTCATACCAGTACAGGAAACCTTCCATATCAATCTTGTCCCCAATATTCAGGGCCTTTACCGCTGCATACACGTCGCTGTCCTTATCGCACAGATAGGACTCCACCGTAAAGGTGTAGGTTGCGCCGTTCACGGACACATTGAAGTACAGGTCATCCCCCTCCTGGCCGGAGCCGTCATAGTTGTACAGGAACGCCACTTCGTTTCCGTCCGGATCCTTGCTGGCCTCAACGGTCATGCCCTTGAATGCCACAAATTTATTCTGGAGATCGATCAGATCCTCGGAGCCGAGAAGAGCAGTCACATCCTCTGCCTCAGCAATATAATTTCCCTCAAGAATCTCAAATGTTCCCTCCATGATCTCGATTTCGCCGGCCCACTCTGCCTTAAACCCTGTGGCCCTGATCTTGGTGCCGGGAGTCAGCTTCGCGTAGTCTTCCTCAGAACAGACCATATTGTACAGGAAATATGCGCCATCTTCATCCTGGGCGTAGATGGTAGCCTTGTCCTCCCACCAGGACTGCTTTGCCTGCACATAGGCCTCAATCACCACCTCCGTGTCAACGGCGGCGGCCATGTACTCCTCATGGGTCAGAACTCCCTCGGAACCGGCCTCTCCGGACTCGGTGCTCTCAGAACCGGACTCCACGGGCTCGGTGCTCTCAGAACCGGACTCCACAGGCTCGGTGCCCTCGCTGGACTCCACGCTGCCGGTACTGCTCTCACCGGAGCTGGGATCCTCGTCCTTGCCGCAGCCCACGCAGGCCATGACAAGCACAAATGTCAGTAGTAACGCTGTGATCTTTTTCATAATTCCTCTCCTCTTTTCATTGCTGGGTTAACAGACAACACCATCATTATACACGATATATCCAGGAAATCAATAGTTTACCCCTGATTTCTTCTCTTTTGGGCCGTTCTTTGCACAACCACGTACAAAATAATCAGGATCCAGGCCCCCGCCAGCCCCCATAGAAGCAGCGCTGAAGCCAGAGGAAGCTCTCCCATCTCCGTCTGCTTTAAGTGGTACAGGGCGGCCACTTCCTGGTAAAGATTCTCATAGTAGGCCTCATCCACCTGCTGGGATCTCCTGATGGACTTGGCGGTATTCTCAATAAGCTGCCCCGCCGCATCCCGCAGAGAGGCGGAACCGTTGAACACCGGCGTCACAAAAGTATGATCCACATTTTCAAGCAGCAGCTTTGAAGCCTTGATTTTCACATCGTAGTATGTCTGGTTGTCCTCCCCCATACGGGAAAGGTAATCCTGGTACTGAGCCGACTCCTGAGCTCTGGACGTCACGGGCACATACCCTTCCGTCTCCGCGTAACCTGTCTGAATCCCATCTGTCAGAAGGTACTGGACAAACAGCCAGGAAGCCAGAACCTCCTGCGGATCCTCCTTGTTGAAAATGCACACGGAAGGCCCCTGGGATATCATCTGAGGGTGCTCCGGATCAACCTGGGGAACCGTCCTCACAGCCGTCTCAAACTGCACCAGCTTCTCCTGGCTGATGTCCAGAAGAGGCGCATTGGACCCCATCCAGGTAGCTCCCGCCGTGGAGTCCACCGCAAAAATACACTGGCCCGCATTGAAAAAATTGGCCGGATAGCTGGAGATTTTAAACGTGGAAAATGCGCCCGTTCTCACATGCTCCGCCACCGTCTCCAGGAACTCTCTGGTGGTGTCGTTGAACAGCAGAATCTCTCCCCGCTCTGTAGAGTAGCCCGCCCCCTGCTGCCTCAGCATCTGGATCATCATATTGTCAGTGGACTTATAGATAAAAGGGATCAGAACCTGCTGCCCGTTCACCAGAAAATTCCCCTCCCCGTCCCGGGCCATTGCCGCCTCCGACACCTCCCAGACAAAGTCCCAGGTGAGGATCTCCGGCAGCGTATACCCCAGAGCCTCCACATAGGTTCTGTTCACATAGCAGGCCTCCGTGGACCGCATGTAGGGCACTGCATAATAGTGTCCTCCAAAAGAACACTCCTCCAGAAACTGGGGAATAATCTCCTGGGCGGAAGGGGCGTCAAACCGCACCTCACTTCCCCCCAGGCCGAACTTTTCATCTTCAAACAGCGCCTCCAGGGGCACCACCTGGTTCACCCCCGTCACATAGGTGGCAATGTGATCCGGATAGGTGATGCACACATTGGGCGTGGTGTTGGTGGCAATGTTGGTAATCACATCGTTATAGATTCTTCCATAGTCCGTGTACAGTCTCAGATTCACCGTGATATTGGGGTACAGCTCCTGAAACTCCTCTATGGCCTGGGCATAGACGGCGGTCTGGACTTTGTTGGTGTCATTTTTTGCCCAGAAGGTGATTTCATATTCCCTGGAATCGTCAAATTCCTCAGGAGGAGCAAAAGCTCCCATATCCCCGCCTCCATGGCAGCCGCAGAGCAGAAACAGACAGCCCGCCCCCAGAAGCAGGACAAGGAGCCTCCGGCCCCCTTTGATGATATATTTCATCCCTTGGTCCCTCCTCTCGAAACACCCTCCATAATCTTGTTGCGGAATACCAGGAACAGAACAATCAGCGGGACGGAGATCACCCCCACCGCCGCCATCATGGCGGGAATATTCTCCCGGCCAAACCCGTTCTCCCGGATCTCCTGGATCCCGTTGGAGACCAGATAGTAGTTCTCATCGTCGGTGATCAGACGGGGCCACACATAGGAGTTCCAGCACTCAATCACCTTCAGGATGGTGATGGTCACAAGGGTGGGCCTGCAGATGGGGACCATCACTTTCAACAGGTATTTCAGATCCGAAGTTCCGTCCACCTTGGCCGCATAATACAGGCTGTCCGGCACCAGTTCAAAGTTCTCCTTCAGCAGGTAGATGTAGAACACGGAGGTGACGGAAGGTAAGATAAGCCCGGGAAAGGAATTGCGCAGATCCAGATCCGTGATGGTCACAAAATTGGTGATCACCACCAGCTCATTGGGGATCATCATCAGGGAGAGAAAGAGCACAAACGCCAGCTTCTTTCCCCGGAATTCCAGCCTGGCAAAGGCAAAGGCCGCCAGCGTCACCACCACCAGCATAATGGCGGTGGTCCCCAGAGTGAACACTACCGTGTTCAGAAAATACTGTCCCAGGGGCACCGTGGTAAAGGCATCCACATAGTTTAGAAAGGTGGGGGACAGGGTGAAAAACTTCGGGATATGTTCCGAGCTGTATGCGCCGTAACCCTTCACAGAGGTGAGCACCATCCAGTAAAAAGGAAACAGCACCACCCCGGCCCAGACCGCCAGAAATACATAAGTCACAACCTTTGCCGCCCTCCCCCGGACTCTGGCAGCTCTTTCAATCTTCTCATATTCTTTCATGTTCAGCCACACTCCTTTATCATAAGGAACTATGAAAGAGTGAATCTATTCTCAACAGTTCCTAACTTAGACATTTCCACAATGTTTCCAGACAGATCCGGCCGTCAGTAGCGGAGCTTTTTCCCGCTGACCAGAAGATTGACGCAGGTGATGGTGAGCACAATGGAGAAGAGAAGGATGGCCGCCGCAGAGGCATAGGAAGGATAGCCGCCGCTGTCCCCGTACAGCATGTCGTACACATATCCCACAATGGTATTCATCCCCGCCGCGTTCAGATCCGTGCCGAAAAGCGCTACCGCGTCACTGTAGGCCTTGAAGGCCCCGATAAAGCCGGTGATAACCAGATAGAAAATCATGGGGGAGATCATAGGAAGGGTAATGCGCAGAAATATCCGGAGTCTGGAGGTGCCGTCCACCCTGGCCGCCTTGTAATAGTCCTGGTTTACAGAGGCCAGGGCGCTGGTAAGGATCAGGATTTTAAAAGGCATAACCACCCAGATAGTATAGAAACACAGCACAAACATCTTAGCCCAGTAAGGGCCGTCGATAAAATCCACAGAGCTGCCCCCGAACCAGTTTATCATCAGGTTCACCAGGCCCTCCGAGTAAGCCGTCTTTTTGAACAGAATCATAAACACCAGGCCCACCGCCAGGGTGTTGGTCACATAGGGCAGAAAATAGATGGTCTGCAGGAGCTTCCGCAGAGGTTTTATGGAATTCAGCCCCACAGAGATCAGCAGCGCAATTCCTGTGGAAAGAGGCACTGTGATAATGACCAGCAGAAAAGTGTTCTGCAGAGCCTGCAGAAAATACGGATCATGGAGAACATACTCATAGTTATACATCCCTGTGCCAAAGTAAGTCTGGGAAGCGGAATTATACCCCTCCTCAAAAGAATAGATAAACACGTCTATCAGAGGATACACCATGAAAAATCCCAGAAAAAGAATGGCGGGAAGCAGGTAAAGCCATCCCTTCAGACCGCCAGATTTTCGATTCGCCATATTTACTCCTATCTGCGCCCTGGGGCGCATTTCTTGGCCTGCTACAGAATCCGCTCCTCCGTATCCTTCCGGAAGAGGAACACCTTCCCGGGCTTTAAGGAAAACCTCACCTGTCCCCCTGCCGCACCTGCCGCCAGAGGGCCGCTCTCCGCGCTGACAATGGCCCGGACGGCAGGATTCAGGGAAGCCTTATGGGTGGAAACCACACTGATATCCCGCCCCATCACCTCCACGCCGCTGAGCTCACAGCCAAAAGGCCCGTCCTCCCGGATCAGAAATCCCTCCGGCCGGACACCCACATAAACCTCCTTGGGAAGGTTCTCCTTTCCCAGGGCCAGATCCAGGACGGCCTCCTGCCCCACATAGAGCTTTCCCTCTCTGACCTGCCCCTCAAAGACATTAATGGGAGGCGTGCCCAGAAATTTTGCCACAAAAAGATTCCGGGGATTGTCATAGACCTCCTGGGGCCTGCCGATCTGCTGCACAATCCCCTCTTTCATAACCACAATCATATCGGAAATGCTCATGGCCTCCTCCTGGTCATGGGTCACGAAAATAGTAGTAATCCCTGTCTCCCTCTGGATCCTCCGTATCTCCTCCCTGGTCTGCAGCCGCAGCCTGGCGTCCAGGTTGGACAGGGGCTCGTCCAGCAGCAGCACCCGCGGCATTTTCACCAGCGCCCGGGCGATGGCCACCCGCTGCTGCTGTCCGCCGGAGAGTTCCCCCGGCCTGCGGTCCATAAGGGCGTCAATCTGCACCAGACGGGCGGCGGCGTCCGCCTTCTCCTGCATCTGCGCCTTGGTGAGCCTGTCCTTCCCCTTGAGATTCTCCAGCGGAAACAGGATATTCTGCCGCACTGTCAGATGGGGATAGAGAGCGTAGTTCTGGAATACCAGCCCAATCCCCCTGTACTCCGGGGGCAGATCCGTCACATCGTCCTCGCCGAAAAATATCCTGCCGCCGGTGGGCTTCAGCAGACCGCTGATCAGGTTCAGAGTGGTGCTCTTGCCGCACCCGGAAGGCCCCAGAAGACCGATCAGCTTCCCGTCCGGGATCTCAAAGGAAAAGTCATTCACCGCCACCACATCCTGGTGCTTTTTCCTGTCACGGCTGGGAAATTTCATCGTCAGGTTCTGTAATATGACCTTCATATTCATACCTCCGCGCTAATATTCTTCCACTGCCCTGAGACAAAATACGCCAGGGCGGCCCATGTAATCAGGGGATAAAAATGCCCCTTCCCGTCCCGTCCGCTGCCCAGAACCTCCAGGGCCTCCTCCTTGGACAGCAGGCAGAATCCGTCAAACTGCTCCGACCCCACCGCGCCCTCCTGGGTGAGGCCGGACAGATCCTCCGGGTGCAGCACCACACAGACCAGGGCGTTGCTCTCATCTGTCATGCCGGGGGTGGAGAAAAGCAGCGGATTTACCACCCTGACAGAATCCCCTTCCCGAACCTCCAGGCCTGTCTCCTCCCGAATCTCCCTCACAGCGGTGGCTGTCACCGGATCGTCTCCCACCTGGTCCTCCTGATCAATCAGCCCTGCAGGCACGCTGAGCAGAAACTGCCCTGCAGGATAACGGTATTCATAGGACAGCAGCAGACGAGGCTCCTCCCCCGGCATGTCCAGAACCACCACACAGCTGACGGCGTCCGGCAGCATGGTCCGGAACTCTTCCTCCGACTTTACGGCAACCATATCTTCAATTTTACGCCTGCTGGCATTATAGTAGTGCTTCCCCGGGGCATACTGCAGATCCGCCACCCGGATAAAAGGCGAATCAAAAAGCGGCTTTACATTCTCCTGGGTCATACCCTGCTTCACCACAAACATTTCCTCCTTATCTTGCACCCTGCGTCCATCCCTGGCCATATCAATTGTGGGACAGGATCACACAGGTGGTCTCGTCGTTACCCGTATCCTCTTTTAACAGGAAAAAGAGCTTCTTTTCCTCTATGCAGCAGTACCGGCAGACATCGGGCGTGACTGCCGCAGCATAGAGCGAGCCGCAGCGGGCGGTTTTCGATAAATCAATCCCCAGCTGCTCCGCCTGCCTCCGGGCTTCCCCCAGGTCTTCGATCACAGTGTAGTTCCATTCTTCTTCCTCCTCCAGAACTTCCTGCGCCATATCGTACTCGCCACAGGACAGCACATCGGCAAGGATACGCATAAGGAAAAGGGAGAGGGAGTTATCCAGGACCTTCCAGTCTGTTTCCGCATCCGCCTCATGAAGAACGTAGACCGGCGGGTCAGGCTGCGTCAAGTCCTCCACACGAATGCCGAAAGTGACAACGCCCGCACTGTAGTCGCTGCCGATCACCAGATGGTTGGACACCCGCTCCTGCCAGCGCTCTCTGGGAAGCCGGGACAGCTGGCAGCAGACGTTGTCCCCATACTCATCCGGATTCTCCGCCCAGTCCTCCTTCCACTCAGAAATTGTCTCCTCCAACTCTTCATAAGAAAAATAGAGTTCCGGATGGTCATCCGTTACCCAGATATCGGCAGTAGAAAACATCGGGTGATTCCATGCCGCACTGAAAAAGTCAAACAAAAGCGGCGGCAGTTTCACCTTGTGAGCCGCTTCAAATTCCTCCAGCAGCGCTCTGCCGTCGGAATCTGCGCACCCCAGAAGCTTCAAAATATCCAGGGGCGTTGGATTGTATTGAATGTTCATCAAAGTACCTCCCTTTGAAATATGGGCACAGTTGTTGCCAGCTGCAGATCCAGAGTTTAACCGGATCTTCCATTTCCTTCTTTTTTGTTATTATAGCATATATTCAGCTTCGGTGATACTCTTTTTTCTGCGGAACTGTCACCTAAAAAGGATCCCCGGATAGTCCCTGTCCGCCTTGCATTTCTCTCCCCGCTGCCTTATCATAAATGAAAAGAAAAAATTTCTTTTAAACTGTTGCAAAGTCAGACCAACCTTTACCCCCATTCCCGCACTATATGATCATACAGCCCCACGGCAAAGGAGTGCAGCCGCCAGGGTTCTGAATCCGCTGCAGAGGACAGACCCCGGGTACAGGAGGGACAAACATTATGGATAAAAGTAAAGCGGACAGCATCATAACCGAATATCTCCCGAAAATATACGGATTTGCCATAAAAAAGGCCTTTTCCTACGACGAAGCAGAGGACCTGTGCGGAGACATTGTGCAGGAAGTGTACCTTGCTCTGTTGAGAGCGGGGGAGATCCACAACCTGGAGGGATATATCTGGCGCATCAGCGTGCATGTTCACGCAAAGTATGTTGCCTTCAAAAAGAAGCATCTGGGCGTCTCCATAGACGGTATGGATTTCCCCTTTTACGACAACTATGACTCTATTTTTGAAAACGCCTGGGAAGAGACCGCAAGACTCCGGCGGGAGATTGCCTACCTGTCAAAAACGCGCCGGGAGATTGTCTATCTGTTTTACTATGAGAACTGGTCCATTTCCAGCATTTCAGAAAAGCTGGCCATGCCGGAGGGAACTGTCAAATGGCATCTGAACAAGGCAAGAAATGAGTTAAAGGAGGGTTTTACCATGGAAAGAAAAAAAGGAACACTGGGAATGTCCCCCATCACCGCGCTGAGCTTTGGACACAGCGGCATCCCCAACCCCGACCAGAGCGACACAGAATACTATCTGCAGGACAAGTTGAATCTGAATATCGTGTACAGCGTCTACCATGAACCCCGGAGCCTGAAAGAGATCTCGGAGGAACTGGGCGTTACCCCCGTATTTCTGGAAGACCGCGTTGAATTTCTGGAAGCCAACGGATTCCTGGTCCGGGCTGCAGGGAACCGCTTTACCACCTATGTGGACTTTACACCCCGGACTTATTCCCGGGAACAGCAGGACGCCGGAATGAAGGTACAGCAGGATGCAGCAAAAATCCTGGCCAAAGAGTATGTCCCTCTGGTGCGCAGAGCCATGGCTGAAATGAAGGATGTGTACCTGCCCGGGGGCAACAGGGAACTTCTGGATGCAGCGGCCATTTTCCAGGGGGTATGCCTCTCCTTCCAGAACTCCGACCAGAGAGATCTGTCCAAATACTATGTGAAGACCACCGCCGGGGGAGAGTTTATCCCCATGGTCACACTCAGCTCCTCCCCTTCGGACCCGGAGTACAAACCGGTCTTTGACATGAACCAGTACTGGTCCTGCGGAGACATGTGGCGCAATTCCAACAAGTATCCCGTGGGCGCCTGGGCTGTGGACACGAAATTCTGTTCCAGGCAGGGAGGATGGCAGGAGAACCACACTTCCGACTATGAATACCTTTACGAGTTTATGAACGGTACCCTGATACAGAATCCGTCCAATGCCGAGAAGTTTGAAAGACTCCGCCAGAGGGGATACCTCACCGACGATAACCGGGTAAACCTCATTGTGGTGAAAGAGGAAGGGGATAAGTTCTTTCAGAAGATTCCCCTTGTCAGCCAGCAGCTCCGCGGCACACTTGTCCAGAAGGCGCTGGAGAATGCCACAATGAAGGCAAAGCAGTATCCGCCCCAGATGCAGGATTTGATCATGAACTGGGAAAAGAACTCCATTATCGGCAGGCCTGCAGCCATTATGCTCCTGGATATCCTCTACCAGAACGGCACCCTGAAGCTGCTGACACAGAGGGAAATGGCAGCCTCACAGCTGATTGTGTTCAGCGACATCCTGCCCTGAGCCGCTTCTCAGGCGTGTCTTCTCCTTCTTTGACGCGGTGAGGGAATAGCTCATATCCAGAAGACGCAGTATCATGTCCCGGGGCACGGTCCCGTCCAGCAGCACAGTGGTCCACTGCACATGATTCATGTGGTAGGCAGGCAGAATGCCGGGACGGCTCCGGAGGGAGGCAGAGAGAACCGGGTCGCATTTTACATTCAGAATGTCCACCCTCTCCTCTGTCTCCCCTATCCCCAGCTGCCTCCTGGTGGCCGTGAAAATCAGGCCATACCATTTCCCGCTGTCCCCATGCCGCAGCACCATTCCTCCCTGCCTGTCTTTCCACGGAAAATCAGGCAGGGTATTGTATGTCTCCCTGGCATATCTCAATAGTTCATCCACCATCATGTATCTCTTCCCTTCTTTTGGATTTTTTTCCGCAGCCCTGAAAATATGTTATAATATGTAAAACAGTAACAGCCATGCTGCATTGTGCAACGCCAAAGGAGGATTATATGACTTCCATAGAAAAACTCGACAAGAATTTTGAAGTGAAGACCCTTGTGGAGGGTTCCCTGGTTTTTTTCAACTGTCTGGAGCCGCCTTTCCGGGTACATGGACTGATGTCCACACCGGAAGGTTTCATCCGCCTGCCTTCTGACACCGCGGACAAAGTCAATCTGAAGGTCTCCATTCTGGCCCGAAGCACCGCAGGGGGCCGGGTGCGCTTCCGGACGGACTCTCCCCAGATTGCCATCCGGGCAAAAATGAAAAATGTGGCCAGGATGCCCCATTTTGCCATCACGGGAACTGCCGGTTTTGACCTTTACGAAGGAAACACCTACCGGGGCACCTTTGTCCCTCCCTATGATGTCCAGGATGGCTATGAGTCCACCCAGTACGTCTATGGCAGTGCCATGAGGGAGTACACCATTCACTTTCCCCTTTACAGTGAAGTCGTCTCCCTGGAGATTGGCCTCTGCGACGGCTCTTCCCTGCTGCCTGCCAGAGACTACCGCACCCAGCTGCCGGTGGTGTTCTACGGATCCTCCATCACCCAGGGGGGCTGCGCCTCCCGCCCTGGAAACAGCTATGACAACATCATCAGCCGGGACCTGGACTGTGACCACGTAAATCTTGGATTTTCCGGCGGAGCCCTGGGGGAGGACGCCATGGCCCGTTACATAGCAGGCCTTTCCATGTCCGCCCTGGTATATGACTATGACCACAATGCCTCCAGCCCGGAATACCTGGCAGACACTCATGGCAAAATGTTCCGTACCATCCGGGCCGAAAATCCTCTCCTTCCGGTGGTTATGATCACCAGGCCCCAGCCCAACCCCTCCAGGGATGACTATCTGCGCCGGGCCGTGGTTATGTCAACATATCTGGACGCCCTGAAGGCAGGGGACGAAAATGTATACTTTGTGGACGGCACCATGCTGCTGCACCAGTTCGGCGGAGACAGCGGCACAGTGGACGCCTGCCACCCCAACGACCTGGGCTTTATGTGCATGGCCAAAGGGATAGGAGCAGTCCTGGCCAGAATCCTTTCCTGAAATTCTGTCCCTAAACCTTCTCCCCGCTGGGGACATGCCCCTGGGCAGCCATTACCTCTACAGGTACGTCACCCTTGCCCCGGCCTCATAGGTGTGGGGCTCTTTGGTGACGGCCTTGTGCCCCAGGGCGATGGCAATCTCATATTCATAGCCCTGGGGCAGCTTCAGCGCCGTGGAAAAATACTCCTGTTTCTCCCCTCTGAGGGCGTCATAGACACAGCCGATTATCAGACTTCCCAGGCCCAGGGCCTCCGCCGCCAGGGCCATGTTCTCCACCGCAATTCCCCCGTCCAGAGTGCTCCAGCGAAACCCTTTCTCCCCGCTTAAGATCACCACCACAGGGGCCTCATAGTAAAAATTGTGTTCCAGACCTGAGAGGCCCCGCAGGCGGTTCTTCTCCTCCTCAATCTCCTGCAGAAGCGGATCCTCCCCCTTCAGAACCGTAAAATGAATCTCCTGCCTGTTGGTGGCTGTGGGCGCCTGCAGGCCCGCCTGCAAAATGGCGTCCAGTTCCGCCTCCGTCAACGGCTCCTTTGTATATCCTCTTGTGGAGCTGCGTTTTTTCATCCCTTCCATCACACTGATGCTCATATTCATAATCCTCCTTCCCGCTGTAAGCCCATTTCTTCCCAGAGAGTCTGGGGTATCTTCCTGTTCTTAAAATAATACTCTCTGTCGTACTCCCCCACCTCCCTCAGAATCCTGCAGGGGTTTCCCACGGCCACCACATTGGATGGCAGATCTTTGGTGACAACGCTGCCTGCGCCCACCACCACATTGTCCCCTATGGTAACGCCAGGCACAATAACCGCTCCCGCTCCGATCCAGCAGTTTCTGCCGATATGGACGGAAAAATTGTACTGCATGGCCTTTTCCCGCAGCTGGGGACAGATGGGATGTCCCGCCGTGGCCACCACCACATTGGGGCCAAACATGGTGTAATCCCCCACATAGATATGGGTGTCGTCCACCAGGGTCAGGTTAAAATTCGCATAGACATTTCTGCCGAAGTGTACATGGAGGCCTCCGAAATTGGTGTGCAGCGGGGGTTCAATATAACAGTCCTCCCCTATCTCCGCAAACATTTCTTTCAGCAGCGCTTCCCTTTTCTCCACCTCCGTTGGCCTGGTCATATTGTAGTCATACAGCCGGTCAAGGTATCCTGTCTGTTCCTTTACCAGATCCGGATCCCCGGAGCAGTACAGCTCCCCGCCGTGCATTTTTTCCTTGATGTCCATTCTTGCTCCTCCTTCAAACTTCTGTTCCCCAGGTTGGTCACATTGACCAAGATGCAAATACAAATACTTATCACATGCCTCTATCATACCACTCTTAAAGAAAATATTTGCCGGTTTCGGATTATATGGCTTGGAAGAATGCATGTTCTGGCATACTATTCTTATCAGCCGCAGGTGCCTGTAGCTTTCATTTTTGGCCCCTGCCCACATGAATCCATTTTATAATACGAATTTACCCCCGTCAAGGTCGTGTGCCACATTCTTCCCCCTGCCTGGAACAGCCATAACAGTTCAGACATAACACGGAACTGTTATGGCTGTTCAGGCAGGCTGCAAAAAAAACTGCCGCGGCGGGTTCCTCCCCGGCGCAGCAGCCCTGTAAACTCTATATAATCTCAATTCTCTCAAAATAGCGCAGAAGAATATCGGCACAATTCTCAATTCCCAGCTGGGAAGTATCCAGAATCATATGGTAGTTGTTCACATCTCCCCAGACCTTACCGGTATTCTCATGGTAATAATCGCAGCGCATCCGGTCATTGCTCTCCAGCATGTCCCTGGCCTCCTCATAGGAAAGGGACTTCAGCATCATTACCCGGTGGATCCGGTCCTCCTTGTCGGCACAGATATAGATATTAAATACATTGGCCTGGCCTTTCAGGATCTCCGATGCGCAGCGGCCCAGGATAATGCAGGAATTGGCTGCCAGCTCCCTTATAACCTCTGCCTCGTCGGCATAACTGTGGGACTCCATCTCGTGCTCAATATAGGCCCTGTCATACACAGGAATGCTCAGCCTCTCGGAGAGCTGTCCCGCTATCATGCTGGCCCCCGTTCCGTACCTCCGGCTCATGGTGATCACTAGGTTCATAGCCATTCCTCCTTCTATATCCTGCCATTGCCAGGCACTCGTTCCTGCCTGACTCCCCATAAAACTGCCCCGTCAAACCGGCAGCAATGGCCTTCATTTCATCATTTTACCATAAAACCGCCCCTTTTAACAACCCTAAACCACCGGATAAATGTGGAAAAGTTTAACAAAAAAACACCTGGATTTCTCCAAGTGTTTTAGTTATAACCGCTTAAACTGCCAAAAACGTCTGATACAGCTCGTTAATACAATGTGGTCAGCATAGCCATCTGCCCCATAATGCTCAGGATAAACAGCACAAGGGTTATGGCCAAAGCCACAATACTCAGGATTTTGCCGGCCAACGCCTGTCCCGCCTTGCTGGATCCCGCTCCCATTCTCGCCCTGGAAAACGCCAGGCAGCCAAAAAGGATACAGAAAATGGGGGACCAGCACATTACCAGGGCCAGGATACCAAAGATCAGCGCCTGGGTGGCTTCTTTCGCATTATCCACTGTCTGTACAGGAACCACATGGGGCGCGCCCCCCTGGGCCCCCATCCCCTCCTGGGGCGGCAGCGACTGCTGCAATACCGTCATCAGCTGTGATAAGTTATTCTTATAAGGTTTCTTCTGCAGGGTGCCCACAAAGCCGTCCAACCCCCACTCGCCGCCGAAACTTCCTTTCAGCCAGGCTTCCAGGTGAAACACTCCATTCACATAGGACCATTTTAAGTACTTGAATCCCTCCATCATGGCATCCCCTGCCCGATATGCAGGTTCTCCCTTCCAGTCGGACATGGTAAAACCATTTTTCTGCAGGTAGTCGTTCATAATAAATGCCACGAAATCATCCGGTTTGTTCAGAACCAGATCCTGAATGTATCTTGCCATTCTGCCCCTCCTCACAGCCATACCTGCCTTGTATCGGCCGCATGAATATTTTTCTTTTATAATACCATATCCATTCGGCAAATGCAATGTACATTAAGACCTTTATCTTTCTGATACAGCTGCTCCGGCAAAAGTTTTCTATGCTGTCTGAACCGTTGTGCTACTTCCCCAGCGCCCAGAGATTCTTGATCTGATACTGAAGCGTCTGAAAATCCCACTGTCTCTGGCTGTTGCTTCTGCGATTGGGATCATTTACATAAAAGCCTTCCTTATCGTACCCTCTGATCAGGATAAAATGTCCTGTCGTGGTAAAATCTCCAGGCCTCATGCTGCAAATTACAACTCCTCCTTCATCCAAGGCACGCTGTATGGCCCTCTCATCCAAAGACAGCTCTTTCCCGCTAATTCCCAGTTTCTCTGCCCCCTGGGTCCAAAGGCTCCAGCTGGTCCCGGCGGAGGTATAATACCCATTCTCATATGCGAAATCCGCCATATCCCTTGGCGTCATGCTGGTGTCCTCTGTCAGATACAGATAAGCCATGGTCAGGCACACAGGCCCGCACCCTGCAAGTCCTATCATGCTGTCGCCATAAATATTATATCCCCATCTTCTGTCCCACTGCATCAGCAGGGGAACCTGTCCCTGGACAAAATCCTCGCTCAGATCAATGGGCGCATCCATCCAGGACTCCCTGTCCGGATAACCCTCCACATAGTCCTGTGCCTCCTGGTTGAGGGCGAACAGCTCCTGAAGTTCCTGGGGATATCCTGCCAGATCCTCACCAACATATCCCCCTGCCCCCGCATCCACCCACTCCTCTGTGTCTTCCCCAGGTCGATCCTGAGTATCCTCCCTATCAGGCAGAAGGAAACCAAGTTTTCCTGCCCAGGCAAGTATGCCCACACAGAGGCACAATTCCACCATCAAAGCACACAGACGTTTCCTCCTTCTGCTCCGGCGCTGTTCCGCTCTGGATATCTTTCCGGCATCTGTCTGACGGCCCGGATTCCGGCGGACTCCTCCGGGCGGATTCTGCCTTGGCAATGCCCTGGGGCCTGACGCCTGCAGAGTCTCTGATATCTTCCTCCGATCCCCTGGTCCGAACGCCGCCCTGTCCCTTGGGGGCCGTGCCAAAACGGCCTGCGCAGACAACCCGGGCTGCCTGGGGGCTCCGGGAACACCTCCCCGGGGCTGCGCCATTTCTGTCCGCACCGACCGCCCAAACTGCCCAGGCGCTCCAGGAGCACCTCCCCGGGGCTGTGCCATTTCTGTCCGCACCGACCGCCCAGGCTGCCTGGGCGCTCCGGAAGCACCTCCCTGGGACTGTGCCAGAACGGCCTGAGCAGGCCGCCCGGACTGCCTGGGCGCTCCGGGAGCACCTCCCCGGGACTGCGCCGAAGCTCTGCGGATCACCCCCTGCTGTCCCAGACTTTCACGCCCTGTATGCTTTATAACCTGTGTATCAAAGTAAAGTGCTCTTTCCATACGCACAAGCCCTCCTGTTACCTTTAATTATAGTAACAGAAGGGCCTGAGAACTTTTCTTTTCTATTATCCTTTTCCTAAGATTTTGTGAAGAAAATACACTTGCCGGAAGCTGTCCTATGAGACTGCCTCCATGTCCACCTCATAACCGCTCCAGGTGCCCCCTTCAGGCCAGACTGCAGTGCAGTCAACAAAACAATAGGCTCCCAGAGGTCCACGCCATTTCTCTGCATCAAACTTCAGCTGAGACAAATTAAAATCCGGGGCTTCCTCCACAGGAGTAATGGAGAACAACACCCCTTCCTCCCACTGATAAACCTTGTATTCTGCTCCTGTGTCCACTTCCGTCAGGTAGCCTTCCTCCGCCAGCTCCTCCTGGGTCAGGGTCAGCGCTTCCACGCCGTGCTGCCCGGCAAAACTCCATGCAATGGCATCCTTCTCGGCCTCCGTGAGACTGCCCGGCGCCTGGGACAGATCCACACTGACATAGCGAATATCCTTGTTCAGCCCTGAATCCACATCCCAGAGATCATTGAGCACCTGAAGATACAACCCACATAGATCGTAATATGTCCCACTGGGGTTTTCCTCCGTTCCCAGGCTGTAGGCCTGGATCTGACTCAGTCCTCCCAGCTGCGCAGGATAGGTCTCCAGCACACTGTTAAAGAGAACCTCCAGCATCATGCCGTCCTCCAGGACAGAACTGTCCGCCAACCTGCCGTCCAGATACACGGGCACACTGCTGCCCAGGGAAACAGAGTACACTTCTCCCCTGTTTTTTCCGGCCAGAAGCAGGGACTCCGATCCGCCGCCCTCCACAAGCCGCAGTTTCACGGTAGTGCCTTCCTCCGAACCAGGGATGCTCTCTCCCTTCCCCACTCCTCCAGAGCCGTCTCCTGCCGTTCCCTCTGCTTCAGAGCCACTATCTGTCGTTCCCTCCGCCCTGGAGCCGCTCCCACCTGATGCCACTACCTCCCCACTGTCACTGCCGGGCACAGCTTCCGCTTTGTCCCCCAGAGCCTGACACCCCGTCAGCGCCAGAATCATCACCGCCAATCCAGTCAATACAATCTTTTTCATAGCCCATCCTTTCCCGCACACCGCGTCATCCTACAACAGTTCCGGTCCCCAAAGGACCCTTCTGTCCTGATAGACGTCATTTGGCAGAAAAGGTTTCACAGGACGGCTCCACCTCAGGCATTGGGTATGCGGGACAGCTGTGCATCCAGTTTTGCCACAAAATCCTCCGGCACCCCTGCATAGGCCAGCATATCCCGCAGCTTCATTCCATCCAGCACGCCGGCGGCCATATCTTCCTCCGCAACAATCACGCCCCCGGCCTCCTGGCGCACCTTTGCCAGTATCGGTCCAAGAAACGTCCTGGCCTGGGGAACACCCATCAAATGTCCGAAAGTGCAGTCCACCGACAAAAATGTCTCTCCATTATCCGTCATATGCCACCGGCACACAGGCTCTGTCATGCCTCCGGTGCCAAAATCCCCCAGCACATCCTTCAGCCACCCGATGCTGTCCTCCACCCAGCCGGAGATCCTGCGGCACACCGCCCCGTCCAGAGCCTGAACCGCACTGTCACAGGTGGAAAACCCATGGGGCCCATAGGCATAGATATGACTCTCAAACGCCACATCATGATCCGCCAGAGCCTGCATAAATCGAATGGTATTGGACACAGGCACCACATTGTCCGTTCTGCTGGAAAAAAGAAAACAGGGCGGGGTACTCCCGTCCACGGCGGACACGGTATCCGGCGCAGTCCTGCAGCAGGCCCGCACATCCGTTCCGGTCACCGCATAGCCCAGAACCGCCGCATTGGGGCGATTTACCCCCATCACAGCCGCTGCCGCCGCCAGATGTCCCCCTGCCGAAAAACCTACCACCGCAATTTTATCCTGATACAGATTCCATTCCTCCGCCCTCTCCCGGATAAGCCCCATGGCCTGTTCATAGTCATCCAGAGGATTGGGCCAGACCGCGTCCTCTCCCACGGAATACCGCAGGATAAATGCCTGAAACCCTGCTTTCAGATAGGACAGGGCCACCGGATCTGCCTCCCGCTCGGAACAGTACTGATAGCCGCCTCCCGGAAGCACCAGAACCGCCGGGCGTTTTACCCCGCTGCGAAATTTTCCCGCCTCCTGCAGGTATACCGTCAAGGACACATTTCTCTCTTCATTTAATATAATTGTCTCTGCACGCATGCTTACACCCCATTCGTTCTTTTGAATCTTCCCGTTCCCTGTTCATTATATACGCCCTGGGGCAAAACAGCAACGAATATTTATCCCTTACAGAAGGGGAGCGGCCACCTTCATCAAAATTCCCGTCAGCTTCACTGTCAGTTTTTCCGCTTTGACCGTCTCAGACGTGATCCGGCGGCATTTTTCCACAGTGGCCTGGAAATCCTCCTCTATCCTGGGGATACAGCCTGTCCCATACATATATGTGGCACACTCAAAATGGTGGTACAAACTTCGGTAATCCAGGTTGATGGTGCCCACCACCGCCTCTCTGTCATCGCTGACAAAAACCTTGGCGTGGACAAATCCCGGCGTATATTCATAGATCTGAACCCCCGACTCCAGCAGAGAGGTATAGTGGGTTTTCGCCAGCGCATAGGGAATCCGCTTGTCCGGAATGCCAGGCAGCACCAGAGCCACCTCCACCCCACGCTCCGCCGCATATTTCAGAGCGGTCTCGGTCTCCCCGTCCAGAATCAGATAGGGGGTCATAATGTGTACATAGCGCCTGGCCCGGTACAGGATATCCATGTAAACCCTCTCCCCCACCTTTTCGCCGTCCAGAGGACAGTCCCCGTAAGGGATCACATAGCCTGCCGCCTCTTTCCGACAGGGGACGGGATGGGCAAGAAACCGCTGAAATTCTATCTCCTTCTCGTCGATGCTCCACATCTGCAGAAACATCAGGGTAAAACTCCTGGCCGCCTCCCCCCGGACCATCACCGCCGTATCCTTCCAGTGGCCGAAACGCTCCACCCGGTTGATATATTCATCCGCCAGGTTGACTCCTCCGTTAAAAGCCGTGTGTCCGTCAATGACCAGAATCTTGCGGTGATCCCGGTAATTGTAATGGGTGGAGATAAAGGGGGAAACAGGTGCAAATACTTTGCACTGAATCCCAAGCTCCTTCAAAAGTTTCGGGTAGTTGTGAGGCAGCAGCGCCAGCTCGCAGGTGCCGTCATAGAGCAGCCGCACCTCCACGCCCTCCCTGGCTTTTCTGGCCAGAATCTCCAGCACCTTTCCCCACATAAGACCTTCGTTAATGATAAAATACTCCAGGAAGATAAAATGCTCCGCCCCTTCCAGCTGACGCAGCATCTCCTCAAACTTCTCTTCCCCCAGAGAAAAGTATGTCACCTCCGTCTGGTCAAACACCGGATGGCAGCTGCTTCTGGCGATATAGTGGGCCAGAGACGCCGCGCCGGGATCCTCCGCTGCCAGAGCCCGGGCCGGCCCTTCCGGCTGCGGGATGGCCTCCCGCGTCATATCAACAATCTGGCCAAAACGGGCCTTCAACGCCCTGTGGCCGATATCCCTCTGGGTATACCAGTACAGCAGGGCCCCAAACACCGGCATAAGCATCATAATAATCAGCCAGGTAATCTTGGCCGTGGGATTTATCCTGCTGTTCAGCAGATACAGCACCATAAGCAGGGAAAAAACCACCATGCCGCTGTACGCATGGAACCAAAGTCCCTCAAACCAGAAAAATATACTGCAGAGGAACACCGCCTGCAGTACCATCAGAAACAGGAACAGTCCCATACGGCTGAACAATATGTGGGCAATGCCCTTCTTTCCCTTTTTAATCAGACGGATCCCCATGCCGTCAATATTGCCGCTGCGCATTTCCGCCACCTCTTTCTTCTTTCGTCCGGAGCGCACCCGAAAAAGGGAACGGACCAATATGTCCATCCCCTTTTCAAGACTTAGAAATTATCCAAAATCAGCTGGTACAATTAGTTATAGTTCTCAATGCAAGGCTGGAACATGCTCTTGCTCACGCCGCAGAGAGGGCAGCACCAGTCGTCGGGAAGATCCGCAAATGCTGTGCCGGGAGCGATGCCATGCTCCGGATCTCCTTTTTCAGGATCATAAGTGTACCCACAAGGGTTGCAAAAATACTTCTGCATTTTTCAAGTCTCCTTTCTGATTTATATAAGTTTTAGCCAAAATATCTGTTCAAAAGTCCTTCAAATGCCTTGCCGTGCCTTGCCTCGTCCCTGGCCATTTCATGTACGGTGTCATGGATGGCATCCAGGCCCAGTTCCTTTGCCCTCTTGGCGAGATCCACCTTGCCTGCGGTAGCGCCGTTCTCCGCATCCACTCTCATCTGCAGGTTCTTCTTGGTGGAGTCAGTCACTACTTCTCCCAGAAGCTCCGCAAACTTAGCTGCATGTTCTGCCTCTTCGTAGGCAGCTTTCTCATAGTACATGCCAACCTCAGGATATCCCTCCCTGTGAGCAACCCTTGCCATTGCCAGGTACATGCCTACTTCAGAGCACTCGCCCTCAAAGTTTGCGCGCAGATCTTTGATAATGTCCTCACGTACACCCTGTGCCACGCCAACCACATGCTCCGCTGCCCAGGTCTTGTCTGCGGACTGAACCGTGAACTTCTCTGCGGGTGCATGGCATACAGGGCACTCTGCAGGCGCTGCATCGCCCTCATGAACGTAACCGCATACTTGACATACAAACTTCATAATTCCTCTCTCCTTTTCGTTTTTCAGCTAAAACCTGCTGTGCTTATTATCATGCCGTCTCCGGCAGTTCCGCCGGCTTCCGACATCGACAACCTCTCATCATACACGGGGCCTGTCCTGCTGGGGCGTGCCTTTCGTCCTTTTCCAGCCATTCTCAGTCTGCCCGCAAGCCTTTCTCCCTGGGGGGAAGGCTTACTCCTTCTCCCTGCAGCGGGCACAGAGCCCATAAAAATATGTCACATGCCCCTCAATCTCCCCATCAAAATTGGCAGCTGCCCTCTCTGTGATCGTCTCAATATTGTCCATCTCCAGGTCAATCACACTGCCGCAGCGCCTGCAGATAAAATGATAGTGGGGAGAGATATCCGCGTCAAAATGATCCACGCCGTCCCCCATGTCCAGACGCCTGATCTCGCCGTCCTCCGCCAGGAGGGTCAGATTGCGGTATACAGTGCCCAGACTGATATTAGGATTTTCCTGCCGGACACTCCGGTAGACTATGTCTGCTGTGGGGTGGTCCTTCCTGCTTATGAGGAAATCCTTGATCAGCTTTCGCTGCCTGCTGTATTTCCGTGCAGCCATCCTGCACTCCTTCCTGAAATTATGTCAAAAAAATGCCACCCTGTCCTTTAAATATCAGTAATAATTACTGTTTTAATTATAACGATTTTTTGCCGACTGTCAATAAATTTTGGATAAGGCTTCTATGAAATTTCTATGAAATTTTAAACTGTACCAAACTCCTTTTCATGTTTCTTGAAAAAATCATAATACACTCTGACGCCTGGCAGCTCCGTCCACCTCTTCACATCCACCACTTCCTCATCCATGTCATAGATTTTCGCCCCCTGCATGGACAGCAGAAAGGGGGAGTGGGTGGCAATGATAAACTGGCAGCCGAAAAACCGCGCTGAGTCCTCCAGAAATTTCAGCAGCTCCTGCTGACGCAGGGGAGAGAGACTGTTCTCCGGCTCGTCCAGAAGATACAGACCGTTTTCCTGGATCTTCTCTGAAAAATAGAGAAAGGCGCTCTCCCCGTTGGAGTGTTCCCGCACATTGTCCATCAACTGTCCCCGGACATATTTTGACTGGGTCCTGCTCCGGGAAAGCTGCACTTTCTTCAGCTGTTCATAGTCATCCAGGGATTTCATCTGGAAATGAGAATATTTATTTTCCAGATATTCCTCAAACAACTCCTCCCGTTTCTGGTCAATACCATTGTTCAGACTCCGCAGGTTCAGAATAAAATCAAACACATCATCACTGGTGATGACACAGCTGTGCCTTGGCACCTGAGACTGGGTCTCATACTCGCAGGCCTTCACATAATCTTCAAAAAAATTAGAGCGGTTATACGCCGTATCCCTGCGAAGTCCCAGCTTTTCCGCAATCACATTCAAAGCGGTGGTCTTGCCGGATCCATTTCCCCCGTACAGCACGGTAACAGGTTCAAAATCCAGCATCCTCAGGGAATGCCGGGACAGAATCTGAAAGGGGTAAAAAGAATCATAGCATTTTCTTTTAATGTTCATCAGAAAGCTGTACTCCCACTCAATGTGGGGAAAAGAAAAATGTGACAGATAGATCATTGCATCAACTCCTTCAGTTCCGCCAGAAGCTCCAGGTCGGACTGCTTTAACTTAATGTTGGCCTTCACGGGCTCTTCCCCCGGCCTTGTCACCACAAATTCTACGATGGTGCCTTCCTCCGGCAGCTTTGTAAATACAGACTGCAGAAATGCCATAAATTTCGGGTGGCTGCCCGCAAACTGCATCTTGGCATTCATCAATTTCATAATCGTTGCTGGATTCATTTTGATCTCCTCTTCCAGCTCCAGGACTGTTTTTTATTTATTTCAGTTCCGGAACTGCTCTTCCGACATTTTCGTTCTTGGGACAAAAAGGGACTCTTCCAGCTTTTGTGCTGGGAAAGAGTCCCTCCTCTCAATGTTGATCATGCCGGCGACCGGACTTGAACCGGTACAGAATTTTACTTCTGGTGGATTTTAAGTCCACTGCGTCTGCCTATTCCGCCACGCCGGCAGTTATCTCCTGAACGGCCTTGCCTTCCAAAATCCGGAACCGTTTACAGATAAATGGATGGGGGTGGATTCGAACCACCGAAGCATTAAGCAGCAGATTTACAGTCTGTCCCCTTTGGCCACTCGGGAACCCATCCATGCAGGGTATCAGGCCCTCACAAGACTTGATTGTAGCACAGTCCGCTCAAAAATGCAAGCAGAATTTTGCATATTTTACTTATTCATATTTTACTTATTGTCAATTATTCTCCTGTACTCTCCTGACCGGATTCCACCAGATACACATCCAGATTCGTGCTCCTGGTCAGATGTGAGGCGCTGAGAGTCCTGCCCGTTTCCCTCTCGAAAAAGGCCAGCGCTTCTGAGAGATAGCCCTCATAGAGATACAGAACAAACTCTCCCTCCTTCAGTTTCTGTGCAGCCTCCCGATCCGCCTGGGTGTGCTCCTGGGTCAGAAAACAGATCTGTTCCGGGATAATCCAGTCATAATAGGAATAGACCCCCACCGTAGGGCCGTAAACCACCCAGGGAATCCCGCTGTGCTCCTTCAGCAGCGCCACATCTTTTTCCGGGTGGAACAGGTAGGCAACTCCCCTTCCGCCGTCAATGACGAGAAGTTCCCCCGCCAGAACCAGCGCTCCCAGCATGCACGCCCCAATATATCCCGCCAGCTTCTGCCTCCCCTGGATTTTTCCCCTGGGAATAAGTTCCCCCAGCACAAGCACGCCTCCCCAGGCCCCACACAGCGCTATAATGGTGTACACACACCACAGATAGCGCTCCTCCCAGGCGTCCGGCATGGTAAAACAGACGATGAGCTGATAGAACTGCGCCGCCAGTACCACCAGGGCCAGGCCTGCCGCCTGCAGGTTTTCCTTCCTTCTGAACAGCACAAAGATTCCTCCCCCTATACAGCCAAAGAGCAGAGAAAGCCCCAGGGCGGCGGGCACCTTTTCCCCAAACAGGGAGACGGACATCCTCTGATATCCCCATAAAATCTGTTCCCACTTTTCTGCGGAGAAATCAAAAAGAGAATACAGTGCCGTCTGTCCCTTTCCCTTGTTCAGGTTCCACCTGCAGTAGGGAAACACATAGATTGTCGTCAGGATGGACAGCAGGAAATTCCCCACCCAGGCCGCCACATGGCGAAACTCCCATGCGCTCCAGAATCTCTTGCCGCAGCGTCTCAGGGCGGACAGCAGCAGCCAGCCGCAGAACAGGGCGGCGGTGGCGGCATAAAAAATCCAATAGTCATAATGGGTCAGGAATCCGGCAAGACTGGACCCGTAAAGCCCCAGAAATATCCACGGGGACATTCTGCCCTGCCGGGCGTCCCGCAAAGTCCTCAGCGCACAGAGCAGCAGCAGACCCTCCGCCAGAAGAAGCATCATGTACATTCTCAGAACCGTTGCCTGTTCTATCATCAGACGGTTCACAACACATGTGAAAAACATCAGACTTCCCGACAGAAAATCCCTTCCCGTCAGCCGCCGGAACACGCCATATCCCAGTCCCAGAAACAGCAGGTAAAACACAAGATTGATCCAGAGGCCAATCCAGATCGACCCGCTGCCTTTAAAGAAAAAGAAAGAGACAATGCGGAAGAGCCAGAAATACAGGGGCACATGGTCATTATACAGAAGCACCATAATATTCTCCAGGTTCAGCTCCTCCGAATCGGCCGCGAAAAAAGCTTCCACATCCGCCCCTGTCATCCACTCCCCTGTATAGACCGCAGGCCAGTCCTGCTCGAAGCCATTGGATGACTCATAGGTATAGATCTCGTCACAAAACCAGACTTCTTTCTTCCCTCCCCAGTAAAAAAAGGAGGCTGCTCCCACAGCCAGCAGCACAAAGCCAATCCAAAAAGCCCTCCACTGTCTCTTTCCTGTCCCTGTAAAATCCATATCCGCGCCGTCTCCTATTTTCTCTCACATTTTTCCTGCCCCTGCCAGGCCCGTTTTCCGTCTTCAAAAGACAGCCCCCAATGTCCACACAGGCCAAAATTCATACAGTCTTTAACAGCACGAATCCTCCCCATGACAACCAAAACGGCGTCATGGGGAGGAACTGGCCCTGCTGTCTGTGCCATATACTCCTGTGCAGCAATCCCGGGACTGTCTTCCCGGCCCCGCAGAAACTTTGAAATCCCACCCCTAAAAATGGATCGGATCCACCTCCGGGGTCAGAGGTTCCATTTTGTACTCCGGAAAACTGTCCAGAAGCTCCTCCAGGCACTGGGTGGTATTGTACAGAATGTCGTGGGCAAGCATTACCACCCTTTTGCGCCCCATAACACTGTTTCTGGCATTCTGCAGCAGCTTCTCCGGCGTGGTGTTCCTGGCCGCATCCTCCAGGCTGGCATTCCAGTCAAAATAGATAAAGCCCCTGGACTCCATCTCCTGGATAATATCCTCATAAACGGCTTTATTATAGGAATTAATGCTGCCGCCGGGAAAACGGAACAGCACCACCTCCACCCCCGTGACCTCATACACCGTGTCATAAGCCTTCTGAAAATCTTCCAGATAGCTGTCCACGCTGGCATACAGGTCCTCGTACACATGACGGTTGCAGTGAATTCCTATGGTATGCCCCTCCTCCACAATCCTCCGGGCCACCTCAGGATGTTTGTTCACATTTTCTCCCACCAGGAAAAAAGTGGCCTTAATGCCCTTTTCCTTCAGAATATCCAGTACCGCCGTGGTATTTTCTTCAGAGGGGCCATCATCAAATGTCAGGTACATGGTCTTGGGGTTAAAATAGTAGTCAACCCCCTGGGCTATGCCCGCGGCCAGATTTTCCTGATACTCCTCCCCCATAACCGTCACCCACTCCTGGTCATTGGCCGCAAATCCGGCCTCCACCAGACAGAAAGGTATGGACACTCCCGGCGCCCTGTCGCTCTCCCCGGCTTCCCGCACCTGTCTGTCCCGGGTCCCTGTCCCATCCACAGCGCCTCCCTGCACCAGCCTGGCCAGGCGCCGGCCGTCCTCCAATCCCTGAGGATAAAAAGTTTCAATGCCGGTCATGGCGCTCTCAGACTGGGCGCAGGCGTTAGGCCGGATGCCGATATAGATATCCGCCCCCGCTGCAGCCGAGACATCCTCACCCCCAAGAAGCAGAGTCTTAAATCCCATCTCCTGGAGCTTTACTTCCAGGCGGGCGGCAATCTCCCTGCCCACCTGGCTCTCCGTCACACCTCCGCTGCCAGTGTCCTCCACAGCCCCGCCGTACCCGGGAACTATGGCTACCACAGGCACTCCTGCCGCCTCCGGCTCAGGTGTGGGCTGTTGCGTGGGCTGTTCCTGGGGCTGGGGTTCGGGCTCCGGTTTCTCCAAAGCCTGCACTATGTTGACGCTGCCCACATCCAGAGGGCTCCCGGGCACTTCCTCCGGCAGCTTCTCCGCCATCAGCTCCACCACTTCTCCCTGGGGCCGGGAATCCACCAGCAGGTAGATTCCGCAGAGGCATGCACCCAGCAGGGATGCTGCTGCCAGACCCAGGGCTGCTGCCTTAAACCCTCTGCGGGTCCTGCGTCTCTTCATATGTCTTCCGGCCCTGCTGTCACAGGGCCTCACCCTGACCAGCCTTACCTCTCCGGGATATCCCCTTCTGCCGCCTCCAACGTACATACCGCACTCCTTCTTCCTTTGCATGAATCCAAATGCATTACTTTTCAAAAACACAGCTCCTTCACAGCCGCTTCATCCAGTATATGGGGCAGCCTCATCAAATTAACATATTATTTGTATCCGGGTTTCATCATTTTTCCATCATAATTGCATCATAGGACGGGAAGCCCCTTCTCACCTGGAGATCTTCAGGTAAAGCTCGTTGATGCCCTCATAAAATCCCACCGTCACCACCGTGCTTCCCTCCTCCATCCCTGTGAAGGTAAACTTCTTGAAATAGGGAGTGCTCTCCGACAGAGGGTTGGTATTCTCATACTCCTGGGGCTTTCCCAGCCCCATGTACTCCGCCCAGGCAGAAACCATGCCCTCCACATCCACCTGCTCCCAGGAAATTGCCGGCACACGCACATAAAATTCATAGACCTTTCCCGTATCCGCATCCACATAGGCGTCCAGAAGACAGTTTTCCTTCCGGGCATTCTGCTTGCCGGAATTTAAACTGATCTTCCATACCAGCACATTGTTCCTGGGCTCCGGCACATCAATGGCGGAATACAGTTCCGCACTGTAGGAGGGCGCCTCCAGAGGCTTCACTTCCTCCGGCAGGATTCCCAGATCCTTCAGCTCCTGTAACCCCTGATTGCACAGATCAATGCCCCTCTGGGCCGGCACTTCCTGTCCCGATGTGTCTTTCCGGTTCTCCACAAAAGCATAAGTGCCCGTCAGATCCTGGTAATCCAGCTCCGTCCTGGTCACGGCGCTCAGGTCGCTCTCGGGCAGGATCCGGTTGTTCAGGCATTTGGAGAGGATATAGACCTTTTCGTTGCTTCCCAGGGAGTAGCGGTATCCTTCCGTTCCCAGCTCCGTCTCCTCCCACTGGATCCGGCTGATAATCCCCCCGTCCCTGTACCGGGCCAGTTCTTCCGGCCCCCACACTGCCAGACCCACAATCACCACCGCCACAGGGATCAACAGGAGACTGATCTTCTTCGCTCTCATGCTTCCTTCACTCCATTCCCCTCCTGCCTGTCAGGCACCACAAAACTGATGCAGGTCCCCTGGCCCACCTGACTGCGGATCTGCAGCTCACTTCCGTGGAGACGCAGAATCTCCGCACACAGCGCCAGTCCCAGGCCCGCACCGTTCCTGCTGCGGGAGCGGGATTTATCCACCATATAGAAGGCCTCCGTCACCTTCTGCAGTTCCTCCTGGGGAATTCCCACGCCCTGGTCCTCCACCTGGAAGCAGTACCCCTCCGCAGCCTTCCTGCCGGACACCTTCACCAGCCCTCCCTCCCGGGAAGCCTTGCAGGCATTGTCCACCAGGTTCAGGAGAACGGATTTCAGCAGATTTACCTCTGCCCACACCGTCCCTTCCTGGAAAGAAAAGCGCAGTTCCTGCTGCCTGTGCTCAGCATACATGTCTTCCAGGTAGGTAGAAAATATCTTAGTCTCCACCGGCTGAAGCTCCACTCTCTCCCGCTTGGTGACAATAATGTCCAGAAGACGCAGAGACATATTTTCAAGCCTCTTTCCCTCTGTGTAAATATAGTTGGAAGAGAGAAAGTGTTTCTCCTCATCCAGTTTCCGCGACCGCAGCAGATCCGCATAGCCGATAATCGCGGTCAGGGGGGTCTTCAGCTCATGGGCAAAGGCGGCAATGAAATCCTCCCGGGCTCTCACTTCCTCCTTCAGCTCCCCGATGGTTCCCTCCAGCACATTGGCCATACTGTTAAAATCCATGGTCAGCTGTCCCAGCTCATCGCTGCTGACCTGACTTGCACGATAACTGTAGTCACCTGCCGCCATCTTCCGGGTGGCCTGAGCCAGAAGCCGGATGGGCTTGGTGAGCCAGGTACAGATCAAAAACATGACCACGGTGCTGATCAGCAGCATGGCCAGCGTCACCCGCCTGTACACGGCGAATCCCTGCGTGCGCTCCTCAAAAACTTCCGTCACATCCTCCAGAGTCTCCAGATACAGATTCCGATCCAGGGTATTGATCATAATACCGGTGTGTATGTAGTAATGTTCCCCCAGGGGTATCACCTGCCAGGTTCTGGTGTTCTCCAGGATCTGCTGAAGAAGAGAGGTGTCCTCCGGAAAGCCCACGCTGGCATAGAGCACCTTTTTCTCTTCATTGGACAGCCGCAGGAAACGCCCCGAACCCTGGCCGCTGCTCTCCAGCTTGGATCCGATCTGCTCCACCGCGGCATCCTGAAGCACATTGTACTTGGTAGGAATGTTCAGTGCCGCCGTCTCAAAGGCAAACTGAAGAATACTGCTGTCGTCCAGGGCCTTGCCCACCTCCCGTTCCAGGGACGTCCTAAACACGGAGTCCACAAAAAGGTAGCCGCTGAGCCCAAAGGCCACCGCCATGATAATCACGGTCCACAGCAGAATTTTGTTTAAAAACTTCATATCAAATCTCCAGGCGATAACCGATCTTGTACACCGCCACCAGATTCTCTTCCCAGCCCATCTTCCTGCGAAGCCGCTGCACATGCAGATCCAGAGTCCGGCTGTCCGCCATATACTCATCCCCCCAGACCTTCTCGTACAGGTTCTCCCGGAAAAGGGCAATATTTTTATTCTTTATAAACAGAAGAAGCAGACCATACTCTTTGTTGGTAAGCACCACCTGCCTGCCTCCCTTTGTCACCGTCCGCGCTTCCACGTCCACCACCACGTCTCCCGCCGTGAGGATGCTCTCCGTCTTATTGTAGCGCCGCAGCACCACTTCCACCCTTGCTATCAGTTCCACCACGTCAAAAGGCTTTACCAGGTAGTCCTCCGCCCCAAGCTTCAGCCCCTTGACCCTGTCCTTGACCTCATGCCTGGCCGTGATGAAAATTACCGGGATCTTCAGAGGTCTGATGTACTCCATAATATCGTACCCATCCGCTCCCGGCAGCATCACATCCAGAAGTACCAGATCAAAGTTCTCCGCCTCGATCAGGTCGATGGCCTCCAGACCGTCCTGTATGGATTTACACTGGTAGCCCACCGCCGACAGGTTCATGTCGATCAGGTCGCAAATGGATTTCTCATCATCCACAATCAGTATTTTGATCATTCCTCTTTCGGCCACCCCCAGTACTCCCTGATGATATCCACAAGTGCCCCCACCGTGTCCTCCTCCGTGCACTGATGGGCTTCACTAAATTCCAGATCCTCCGAAAAACCGTCCGTCCTCTGGTAATATATGGAACATTTCATGTCCACCATAAGCTTACCATCCGGGCCTGTATAGCTGTATCTGGCCAGTACCAGGATGTCTTTCAGGCCATCCCCGTCCAGATCCTTGCATGTCATTCCCTTCAGGGCATAGAGATTGTCGTAATCCCCCATAGGCTGAAAGCTCCACACAATATAGCCCTGCTCATTTACCAGGTAAATCATAAAAATATCATATTCCGCCATGCGCATAACGCCCGGCACCACCTGGAGCTTTCCCTGCTTTTCAAACTTCCGGGTGTAGTGCTGCTCCTGGATGATCTGGAAGCCGTTCTCCACAAGCTCCTCCAGAGTCTTTGCCGTGTACAGCACCTCGGTGGAGGAGCCGTCCCGCACATAGGAAGTGATAAAATCCACGCTTTTGTTCATGCTGAAGCGGTTGATCTTGTCCGAGATCCTCCAGTCACGGAAGAATTCTCCCTCTTTCTGGAAGAGCACGTCTCCGATCTTGTAGCTTCTGCCCGCATATTCTCCCTGGGTGTTCTCACAGTCCGTGATCAGTACAATGTCCGTCAGACCGTCCCCGTCCACATCCTGAAAGGAGACTGCGGCAATACCCTTGACAGGCTGTTCCAGCTGTCCGGAATATTTGTAGTTGGTCTCCAGCTGGTCTGTTCTGTACAGCACGTTTCCTTCACTGTCCGCTATCAGAATGGCAAGCCTGTGATACTCCTGGTCCATAATCGGAAGAAAAGTCACTTCCTCCTGCCCAAAAGTCTCAAGCAGCACCGGAAAGCTCTGCTCCTCTATGAGCGTAAAACGGCTCCCGCTGATATCCTTCACGGTCTCAATGGCCTCCAGGCTCTCCTGATAAGATTCATATCTCTGAACCAGCAGCGTGATCTTCTCGCTCTGCGCTGCTGCCCGGACCGGTAACAGAAAAAAGCCGCTCACACAGACCGCCCAGAAAGACGGCATCCACGAAATATGTCTTCTCTTCACTGCCAGCCTCCTTTTCAAGCCTGGTTCCTGTGTCCAGGCTTCTGTGGCTAAACTCCTCAGGAGCTGCGGAAAATTTTCCTGCAGTCCTTACCGCCTGCAGATCAAGTATATCCCATAAATGCATCATTTTTGCTTCAAATGCCCAGGGCAGGCATTTCCAGATACTTCCCGCCCACATCTATTATAAATCAACTGCCCTGGGTTTTGCAATGTCCGAATCCTTTTTCTTTCTTAATGTTTTATTTGTTTTTTATGATTCTTTTCCTTGACTTTTGTACGATTTCATACTATACTCCTTCATGTACGATTTCATACTTGTTTCATTATTAAATCAGCAGCTTGAAGCGCAGGTACCGGCACTGGAACATTTACAGAAATATCAGCCGGAATAGCATACTATAATCAGGCTCGGAGCGCAGGTGCCTCTCAAGGGCACCGCAGCGCAGTGCCGGTACTGGAATAGGAGACATATATTATGGAAATTCATTTGACAGCGGGACTGAAGCGTTTTAATTACCTGGCAGGCGAAATTGACGCCGCATACCACGAAGCCGCCCTGAGGCTTGGCCTGTCCGACAGCGCCATGCAGGTTCTGTACGCCATATGCAACAAGGGAGAGTCCTGTCCCCTGAACGAGATCTGCAGACTCTCCGGCCTCAGCAGACAGACCATCAACTCCGCCCTGCGCAAACTGGAGACGGAAGGCATCCTCTATCTGGAGGCGCTGAGCGGCAGAAAGAAAAGGGCCTGCCTGACGGCTCAGGGAAAAGAACTGGCCCAGCGCACCGTGGCACACCTGATGGAGATTGAGAACAGCATCCTGGACTCCTGGCCGGAAGCCCAAAGAGAACAATACCTGGATTCCATGCAGAAATATCTGACCGCATTCAGGGAAAAAATAAAAGAACTGTCCACCTGACCATTGCCATATACAAAAAGGAGGCTATCATGAATATTCAATTGTCAGACCATTTTACCTATAAAAAACTGCTGCGTTTTACCCTGCCTTCTATCATTATGATGGTCTTCACATCCATCTACGGGGTGGTGGACGGCTTTTTCGTGTCAAACTTTGTGGGAAAAACCCCCTTTGCCGCAGTAAACTTTATCATGCCCTTTCTAATGATCCTGGGTGCGGTGGGATTTATGTTCGGCACCGGAGGCAGCGCCCTTATCGCCATGACCATGGGAACAGGGGACAAAGAGAAGGCAAACCGGATCTTTTCCATGCTCGTGTATGTATCGGCGGCGGGAAGCGTGGTTATCTCCCTCCTGGGCATCCTTTTCCTCAGACCGGTGGCATCCCTTATGGGGGCGGAGGGAGAACTGCTGGACAACTGTGTCCTGTACGGCCGCATTATCCTGGCCGCCCTGCCTGCTTTTATCCTGCAGTATGAGTTCCAGAGTTTCTTTGTCACTGCCCAGAAACCACAGCTGGGACTTGCCGTCACCATGGCCGCCGGCATTGCAAACATGGTGCTGGATGCCCTGTTTGTGGCTCTGTTCCAGTGGGGACTGGTGGGAGCGGCGGCGGCCACGGCCTGCAGCCAGGCGGTGGGCGGCATCATACCACTGCTCTACTTTTTCCGCCCCAACACAAGCCTGCTGCGGCTCACCAAGACCTCTTTTGACAAAACTGCCCTTATTAAAACCTGCGTCAACGGCTCCTCGGAGCTTATGTCCAACATCTCCATGTCCCTGGTGGGAATGCTCTACAACATGCAGCTGATGAAATATGCCGGCGAGGACGGAGTGGCGGCCTATGGAGTCCTTATGTATGTAAACCTGGTCTTTCTGGCGGCATTCATCGGCTACGCTGTGGGGACCGCTCCTGTCATCAGCTACCACTACGGAGCAGGGGGCCAGGAGGAATTAAAAAGCATGCTGCGGAAAAGCTTTGTAATTATCGGTATCTTCTCTGTGTCCATGCTGGCTCTGGCGGAAGGACTGGCAAAGCCCCTGGCCACGCTTTTTGTGGGATATGACCAGAAACTTATGGAGCTGACGCTGCGGGGATTTATGATTTACTCCTTCTCCTTCCTTTTTGCAGGCATTGCCATTTTCGGATCCTCCTTTTTTACCGCCCTTAACAATGGCCTGGTGTCGGCGCTGATCTCCTTCCTCCGCACCCTGGTCTTCCAGGTGGCGGCGGTGCTGATCTTCCCGCTTATCTGGGAAATTGACGGCATCTGGCTTTCCATCTGCGCGGCGGAGATGATGGCCGCAGCCGTCACCCTCCTGTTCCTGGCAGGCCAGCGCAGGAAATACCACTATTAAACTGAAGTCAGGAGGAAAAGCATGAAGAAGTTATCCGGAACGACCGTGCAGAAAGGTATTGCGCTGGGACCGGTACTTGTGTTAAAAAAGAGGGAACAGACCCTGGAGAAAAGAAAGGCCGCCGACCCCGAGAGTGAGATACTGCGGCTTGAAAAGGCTGTAGATCAGGCGGCTTTACAGCTGCAGCGCCTGTATGAAAAAGCAGTCCGGGAGGCGGAGGAGGCAAGCAGAGCAATTATTGAAGGCCATCAAATGCTGCTGGAAGACAGGGAATATCTGGACACCATCCGGCGCATAATCCGCACGGAAAGGGTCAATGCAGAGTATGCCGTGGGGGCAGCAGGCGATACATTCTCCGGGCTGTTTGCCAGGATGGAGGACGAATATATGAGGGCCAGGGCTGAGGATGTGAAAGATATCTCCAGCCGCCTGATGCGCAGTTTAACCGGGAAAAAAGAAACGGATCCGGCATCCATGGTCCCGTCCATTATCGTAGCCGAAGACCTAACCCCCAGCGAGACAATTGGCATGGATAAGGAGAAAATTCTTGGGTTTGTGACCATTCACGGCTCCGTCAATTCCCACACGGCAATCCTGGCAAAGTTAAGGAATATTCCGGCCCTGACGGGCGTGCCCTTGAACCTGGACGAAATCCATACAGGAATGAGAGCGCTGGTAGACGGTTTTCAGGGAGAAGTGATCTTTGAACCTTCTGAGGAACTCTGTGCCCGGGCAGTCAGACGAATGAGGGAGGAAAAAGAAACATCCCTTCTGCTGCAGACATTAAAGGGAAAAGAAACCGTGACTTCCGGCGGAAAAAGAATCCGGCTTTATGCCAACATTGGAAGCACCGAGGATGTAGGGGCGGTGCTGGAAAATGACGGGGAGGGCATCGGTCTGTTCCGGAGTGAATTTTTATACCTGGGAAGGAATGATTTTCCCACAGAGGAGGAGCAGTTTACCGCATACCGCCAGGTGCTCCAGGCCATGGGGGACAGAGACGTTATCATACGGACAATGGATATTGGGGCGGACAAACAGGCTGCGTATTTTCAGCTGGGACAGGAGCACAACCCGGCCATGGGCTACCGGGGGATCCGTATCTGTCTGAAACAGCCAGAGATATTCAGGACACAGCTGCGGGCCCTGCTGCGGGCTGCAGTATTCGGCAGGCTTTCCGTCATGTATCCTATGATCACCTCGGTGGAAGAAGTGGAGCAGATCCTTGCAATTGTGGAAGAAGTGCGGAGGGAACTGGCAAAACTGCAGGTTCCCTATCAAATGCCCAAACAGGGCATTATGATTGAGACACCTGCAGATTTGTGACAGTTTCAGACCCCCTCAGGCACAGGGCCCGGTACAGAATTTGTCCGTCCCTGTGCGGAGCCAGGTTCTCTCCCCTTCCTTTTCCAACCGGAACACAATTCCCTCCCTGTCCGTCTCTGAGATCAGACAGGTCTCATTTTCCCTCCGGGGATCACATGTCAGCGGCACCACCGGATATTCCTCATGTTCTGTGGTGAACAGCAGTACATTTTCCTCATTGATGCCTTCCAGACATACTGTTCCAAAAGGATTATCCTCTCCCTCTGCCTGAAAACAGACCCCGGCCAAAGTGGGCCATACACTTCCGGGAACCGGATATGCGCTGTTTCTCTGGCAAAATGCCTCTCCCCATCTGATATAGTACACATTTCCACCGTATTCCTCTGCAAAAATCTTGTCATATTCTCCCTTTGCAAAGCAATTCCCATCCCAGCGAAATCCGCTTAACTCCTCTGAGCGTTTCCAGTTTCCGCCCTTTTCCCAGATTTCCGTATTCAGCACAGCGCCGCTGACAGAAAAGCGGTATACAGCGCAGCTGCCGTATGCCAGTCCGGAGTATAAGCTGGCCGGGTCCCTTTTCTCTTTGCTCTCCGGGCTTTCTGTGGCTGCAGTCGTTTCTGCCTGGACAGCTTCTGTTCCTGCCTCCTGATTTACGCCCTCTCCCAGGGCCTTCAGAGCCTCCCTGCCAATGTCTTCTAACACATCCAGCCACCAGACATCACCGTCATCCGTAGCTGAAATTGCCAGGGACAGCCTGCGGGCAGGGCTCACCAGCAGATAACTGCTGAACTGTTCTGTACCGCCATCCTTCACTACCGCGCCCTCTCCAAGAGGAATCCTGTCTCTGTTGTAAAGAGAATCCCATCCCAGACAGAAATTTGTCGCATCATAGGCTCCCTGCAGAAAGGAGACTCCCTGAGGCCGCCTGGTTTCGTCCAGAAAGCTTTGCTCCACAATCCCCTTTGCATCCACAAAAAGATAGCCAAACAGCGCGCATTCCGGCACTGTGGTATGGATGGCCCCTGCACCAAAACAGTTATAATACTCAGGCTCTCTGCCCTTGCAGGAGACCTTTACATGTCCTGCCGCAAGCCTTCTGCCGGCTCCAATGGAAAAAAGCCCTGCCGGTTTTCCGATCTGCTCCCGCAGCCACTGAATATACGGTTCCCCTGTCACAGCCTCCACCACTTCCACCAGCAGGTCAAATCCGTCATTGCTGTAGCAGGAAAAGCTTCCCGGCCGGGCCCGCAGTTTTACGCCTCGCCAGTACTCAGGCGTATTTCGGTATTTTCCTGCGAAAAGTTCCCGCTCCTCTCCTGCTACAAGATGGTCGTGAAGATTTGTCCCGGGTATCCCGGAGGAATGGTTTAAAAGCATCCGCACCGTGATCTCCCGGTAACGCTCATCCCCCAGTTTCCAATCCGGAAGATACACGCTCACCGGGGTATCCAGGGATATTTTCCCCTCCTGAACCAGTTTCATCACAGCCACAGTGGTATAAACCTTGGAGACAGAACCGATGTTATACAGATCTTCCACCTGGGCTTTACTGTCCTCAAACCCCCTCTTTCCGGCACAGGCCCCCGCCAGCAGTTCTCCCTCCGCACAGACTGCCGCGCATGCCGCAGTGGTGCCGCTATCCCGGATCACTTGTTCCAGTTTCTTCCGGATTTCCTCCGCCAGATCCCTGTTGCTTCTCGTACATCCTTCTTCTCTTTCCATTTGCATTTTTCCTCCCAATTCTTCTCAGTCAATCTCTTTGTGAGTATATTGTAGAAGAAACATAATCCATATACAAGTAACCCAAATAACTATAGCGAAAGTTGCCCCTTTTCCATAGAAAAAGACGCCTGCCATCTCCTGGCGGACGTCCTTTGAGACACAGACGGACAGGCCTATGCCTGCCCGGACTATCCATATATAATTTTCCGAATGGTACTTTGCGCCAGACCATATTGCTCTGCCAGTGCTTCCATGGAATATCCTTCCTGGTACAGCCTCCGGATCTCCCTGTTGCGCTCCCTGTAAAAGATGCGGGAACCGCTGACAGTTCCCCATTCCTTTTTTGAGGAAGCCTTGGGAATATAGAGCATCTCTCCGTCAATATAAGCCTGAAGTTCTCTCAATAACCTCTCCGGCAATACCTCTGCTGCATTTACATATTTCATCGGAATGCGTTCCTCCGTTTCCCTCTCTTTATTTATCCATCATGCCGTTGCCCATCCATAATTTGGATATTGATTCCCGCGAAGTTCGTCCGCTATACAGGCATGTCCGCCAGGCTTGACACACTTCCTCAGTGCCTGCGGAGATAAATAAAGTTCAGAAACAGCAGAGTGTCAGAGGAGCAGCAGTTTTATTTTCTGCAGCCCCTCCTGTGAATCATTTCACAACCTTCAAAAAATATACTTCCCATAATAATGCTCCTTTCCTGTAACTTGTAAAATACTCAGTTCTTAAATCATTTATGTTTACAGCTTCTACTTTACAGGAAACAGGGACAGAAATCAATATAAAAATGCCGGCAATCCAAACCAGAAGCAGAGCAGAAAAATTACCCTCATGCCGCTAAAAAGACATTCTGTTCAAGGCTCACCGGCTGTGGACATTCTGCCGGATGTCTGTTATACTGAAACCTGAGCATACTCAGAGGGCTGAAGCCCTCTTATTTTTATAGAAAGGCGGCGCCACCATGGAATTTACCGTAATGACGTATAACATTCAGTCTGGCCGGAATCTGGCCCAGGACAGGAACATTGCCCACGCAATCTCCGCAATTCAGAAGGAAAGCCCGGATATCCTCAGCTTAAACGAAGTCCAGCACTGCACAGAACTATGTCCGGAGGGCAAATGCCAGGCCCAGGCTGTGGCGGAAGCCCTGGGATATCCTTACTTCCATTTTGGCCGTTCCATTGACTTTATGGGAGGTGAGTATGGCAATGCCCTCCTGTCCCGGTTCCCCCTTCAGGAAGTTCAGGTTTTCCCTGTCCCGGATATACCAAAGGAAAAACGGGACGGCTGGTTCGAGTCCCGGAGCCATCTGCGCTGCCGGCTGGATTTAGGCGGCAGGGAAATCTTCACCCTGACCTCCCACTACGGCCTTTCCCAGGAAGAGATTCAAAACGCCGTACTGGAAACCCTGCGCCTGGCCGGGGAAACAGAGCTCCCGTTGATTTTCATGGGGGATTTAAATGAGAAACCGGACAGCCCCCTGCTGGCTCCCCTTTTCTCTGTTTTCACTGACTCTGCCGAAGAGATGGAAGGACCCGGGTTCACTTACCCTTCGGACCATCCCTGTGAGAAAATCGACTATCTTTTTCATAAAAACGGCATTCGGACCTTAAAAGCATGGATTCCGGAGACCACCCACTCCGACCATCGGCCCTTCTGTGCCCGCCTGGCCCTGTAAGGAACTGTAAAACTGGGGTTGCATCCGGCGCAGAATAAGGGTTCTGCGCCCCTCCCGGTCTTGACATTTTCCGCTATTCTCACTACAATAAAACATGACCATAAACAATCTCCCTGAATGAAAGGATGGAATTACTTATGGAAAAAATTGCAAGTTTTACCATAGACCACATAAAGCTTCAGCCCGGAGTGTATGTCTCCCGAAAGGACACCGTGGGGGCGGAGGTTATCACTACCTTTGACCTGCGCATGACCAGCCCCAACGAAGAACCTGTGATGAATACGGCGGAGATGCATGCCATTGAGCACCTGGGAGCCACTTTCCTGCGCAACCATGGGGAGTACGGCAGCAAAACCATTTACTTCGGCCCCATGGGGTGCCGCACGGGCTTCTACCTGCTGCTGGCAGGGGAGTACAGCTCCCGGGATATCCTTCCTCTGCTGGTTCAGATGTATGAGTTTATCCGGGACTACAGGGGACAGGTTCCGGGAGCTTCCCCCAAAGACTGCGGGAACTACCTGGATATCAACCTGCCCATGGCAAATTTCCTGGCTGAAAAATATCTGGACAACGTACTGTATCATATTGAAGAGAGCCGTCTGGTCTATCCCCAGTGACAGCGGACGTTTCTATAACTTTGTAACTCTGAAACTGCAATGTGCGCCTTGGCACACAGAAAGGTGTAAAAATGAATAAAGTTGGAATCATCGGAGCCATGGAACCCGAAGTGGAACTTCTGAAACGGGAGATGACAGTGTCGCAGGTGGTGGAGAAAGCGGGAATGAGCTTCTATGAAGGCACCCTTGGAAGCGCCGCCGTTGTGGTGGTGCGCTGCGGGATCGGAAAGGTAAATGCCGCCCTCTGTGTACAGATTCTGGCAGACCAGTTCGGCGTGACCCATATTATCAACACAGGGGTGGCAGGTTCCCTGAACGCGGACCTGGATATCGGGGATATCCTGATCTCAAAGGATGCCCTCTACCACGATATGGATGTGACCATCTTCGGCTATCTGCCGGGGGAAGTGCCCCAGATGGGCTTCCGGGAATTTACTGCGGATCAGAAAATGGCCGCTCTGGCGAAAGAGACCTGCGAGAGAGTGAATCCCGACGTACACGCAGTATTGGGACGGGTGGTCAGCGGAGACCAGTTTATCTCCAGCGGCCAGGTGAAAGATCGTCTGGTCAGCGATTTCCAGGGGGACTGCGCAGAGATGGAGGGAGCCGCCATCGCTCACGGCGCTACCCTGAACAATATTCCCTTTGTGATTATCCGGGCCATCTCCGACAAAGCGGACGACAGCGCTCAGATGGAGTATCCCGCTTTTGAGGCGGCGGCAGCAAAACATTCCTCCGCACTGGTAAAAGAAATGGTTCAGGGCCTGTAACCCTGAACCATTTCTTTTGTTGGTTTACTTTTCCCCTTTTCGGAACACGAACAGCTTGCTGAACACATAGTTGGCCACAGTCACCAGGACCGCCGATATAATGCTCCCCACAACCAGATTGATGTTAAGCGCCGTGAACACCTGCATCACCACCACGTCCAGGATCCAGGTGGAGACCCTGGAGAGCACAAACTTAGGGGCCTCTTTGCTCATGGGCATTTTGCTCTTAAACACAAAGCGCCTGTTGGTAAAATAGGCAAAGGTGACGCCTGCCACCCAGTTGATGGTGCTCAGTATCCCGTTCTCCAGAGGGGTTGGATACATGGTATTGTCAAAAAACAGGGCGTTTGCGGCAAACTTTGCCGTCCAGGAGACAATTGTGGTCAGAACACCGACAATCAGATAGACAATAATTTCTTCATATTTTACATATAGTTCTTTGATCTTTTCCATCTTTTGCTTCCTCCCACAATTCCTTATGGATTCACCACATTTCTGGCTTCTCCCCGCAGAAATGCCGCAATGTTCTCATAAGCCTCCTGCACGCAGCGCCTGCGGGCCTCCACGCTGGCCCAGGCCAGATGGGGCGTGATAATCAGGCGGGTGCTGTCCTGGATTCTGCCCAGGGGATTGGAGGGTTCCAGAGGTTCCTTCTCCAGCACATCCAGACCCGCCGCCGCGATCTCCCCCGCCTCCAGGGCTTCATACAGAGCATTGTTGTCCACCACCTGCCCCCGGGCCACATTTAAGAGCACCGCTGTGGACTTCATCTTTTTCAGGGCAGATCCGTCGATAAAGTTCCGGGTGAGCCCGCTCAAGGGACAGTGCAGAGAGAGAAAATCGCTCTCTTTTAACAGTGTGTCCTTGTCCACCCTGGGATATTCGGTGCAGGCACTTCTTCCCGTGACAGAGTGGAAAATCACCCTGCAGCCAAAGGCAGAGGCAATCCCCGCCACCCTCCTGCCGATATTCCCCATGCCCACAATTCCCCAGGTCTTTCCCTCCAGCTCCCGGAAGGGAAGGTCGAAATGGGAGAATCTGTCCTGGGCGGCATAGCGCCCTGACTTCACATAATCATCATAATAAAACAGCTTCTGACTCAGGGCCAGTGCCAGGGTAAAGGTGTGCTGGGCCACCATGCCGGTGCAGTAGTCCCTCACATTTACCACCCTGATCCCCCTTTTGCCGCAGTACTCCAGGTCGCAGTTGTCATACCCGGTGGCAAACTCACAGATCAGCTTTACCTTGGGGGCCTCTTCCAGGGTCTCCTTCCCAAGAGGGGATTTGTTGGCAATGACAATATCCGCCTCCCGCACCCGCTCCCGGACCTGCTCCGCTCCCACCGTGTTCCCGTACACCTCCACCTGGCCGAAATCCTCCATGCACTCCACGGACACATCCCGGCCCACGCTGTCCCGCTCCAGTATCACAATTTTCATCCGATCCTCCTTGGGCCCGGACACAGCAAAAGGGCCGCCCTGCTCTCACACGGCAGCCCCGTCCACATCCGCAGCTCCCCTTCCGGGGCCGGGCACAATGCGTCCTTCCCGGCCCCTCTTCTGCAGTCTCTTATTTCAGACGTGCCAGCAGTTCCTCCCTCTGAGCCTCATAGCCGGGCTTTCCAAGGAGTGCAAACATATTCTTCTTATAGCTCTCCACGCCGGGCTGATTGAAAGGATTCACCCCAAGCAGATAGCCGCTGACGCCGCAGGCAAACTCAAAGAAATAAAAGAGCTCGCCCAGGCAGAACTCACTCACCTCCGGCACATTCACCATAAAGTTGGGCACCTGACCGTCGGTGTGAGCCAGAATGGTTCCGTTCATGGCGCTCTTGTTCACAAAGTCCACCGTCTTGCCCGCCAGATAGTTCAGGCCGTCCAGATCCACCGGTTCCTCCCCGATCTTGATCTCCTCCCTGGAAGTCTCCACATTGATCACGGTCTCAAACATAATTCTTGCGCCGTCCTGGATAAACTGTCCCATGGAGTGGAGATCCGTGGTCAGATCCACGCTGGCAGGCAGCAGGCCCTTCTGATCCTTGCCCTCGCTCTCGCCGTAGAGCTGTTTCCACCACTCGGACACATAGTGTACGGCGGGCTCATAGTTTGCCAGAATCTCCACGCTCCTGCCCTTGCGGAGGAGGATATTGCGCAGTGCGGCGTACTGAAGGGCGTCATTGGTCTCAAAATCATTCTCCAGAGCTCTCTTCCTGCCGCTGGCAGCACCCTCCATAAGCTTGTCAATGTCCGCGCCGCTGACTGCAATGGGCAGCAGGCCCACGGCTGTGAGCACGGAAAAACGGCCCCCCACATCATCGGGCACCACGAAAGTCTCATAGCCTTCCTCGTCAGCCAGATGTTTCAGGCTGCCCCTGGACTTGTCGGTGGTGGCGTAGATCCTTCCCGCAGCCCCCTCCTTGCCGTACTTCTGCTCCAGGATTCCCTTGAACACCCGGAAAGCGATGGCAGGCTCTGTGGTGGTACCTGACTTGGAGATCATATTCACGGAGAAATCCCTGTCCCCGATGACGTCAATCAGATGCTTCAGGTAGGTGGAGCTGATGGAATTGCCGCAGAAATAAATCTCAGGAGTCTTCCTCTTGTCCTTGCCAAGCATGTTATAGAAGCTGTGGCCCAGGAATTCAATGGCCGCCCTGGCTCCCAGATAAGAGCCGCCGATGCCGATCACAAGCAGCACCTCCGACTCCTTCTGAATCTTCGCCGCCGCAGCCTTGATCCGGGCAAACTCTTCCTTGTCATAGTTCACGGGCAGATCAACCCACCCCAGAAAGTCATTGCCCGCGCCGTTTCTGGACACCAGCACTTCCTTTGCATCCAGGGCCAGCTTCTTCATGTAGCCGACTTCTTCTCCGGAGATAAAGGAACCAGCCTTGGAATAGTCAAATGTTACCTGTTTGCTCATATCTCTCCTCATTTCTGCGCTGCCTTGCACAGCCATTTACAGACCAGGAACCGGCGAGGGCAGCGCAGGCCCCGGCTCCAGGGAAAGTCCCCGCCGGGGAAGCTTCCCAGATTTCTGCAGCTTTTTCCCTAGTGTAACAAAATTATATGGCAAATTCAAGCAAAATATGGAGAATTCCGGCGCCGAAACACCTTTAAGTGGTGAGAAACTCTTTTAACAACGCCTCCAGCTCCTCCTCTGTCACCTCCGCCGTGTCCGCCGGGTCCACGGACTCCTGGGATTTGGCGGGCACGCCGTAAAAAGGCTCCGAAGAATCCGGGGATGCAGGCAGGGGCTCCGGCGCCGTGGGCTGTGCCTCCATCATGTCCTCCCCTCCTGCCGCAAGCCGGTTTCCTATGGGCATCAGCTCCACAGTGCGCTTAGGTCTGGGCTTTGCAGACCTGCTTCCCCTGCGGCCGCTCCGGTCCGGCCGGCCTCCCTGCACTCGGCCTATGACCTTCTCCTCCTCGAAAGCCACCTCCCCGTACAGCATCTCAATATCCTGTCTGGTGACTTCGATCCGGGGGGAGAGATGATTTTCCAGATAGTCCACCAGATTCACCTTCAGAACCCGCTTCTTCCCCCGCACATCCACCACGGTGGAGACACTGAAGTACAGGTACAGCCCGAAAAAACTCACAATGTAAAAGGGCAGGACCTCCCCCACCGTCCGTCCCATCACAATGCTTTTGCAGACCCCAATGCCGGAACAGACCACCGAAAGCAGCATCAGCTGCCCTGACAGGTGGTACATTGTCTCAAAGGAAAGATGCCCCAGAGCCATTCTGTTCAGGAACTTGTCCACAAAGATGGGAATATTCGCAACCCCGTTCCCCATCTGGTAGCAGCTGGCGAATTTTGTCTTGCACTGCTTCAGCAGCCTGTTCTCCGTGGAAGCCATATTGTCGGCCTCCTTTATCATATTCCGGTATAGCATCCCCAGAAAGACCCTGAGGACAATGCTGGCGCCCAGACAGACAAACATCAATACCGTTATCAGTCTTTCCTCCTGAAACACACGAAACATAGTGCACCTCCTCGCCCGATTAAGGAAACATCCCCGGATAACCTGCACAGGTCATTCTAAGACAGTTCCTCAGCAAAACATTATGTATGAAGCTTTGTCCCGTAACCACAGTATAGCGTAAAAATGCCTGTCATGACAGACATTTCCATCGCATTTTTCCCTGCCTGTTCGACAAAAAAACAGAAATTGTGCAGACAGGGCAACCGGCCCATTGCCGGGGCAATAAATTCCGGAAAAAATCCTGCCATCATCTGATTGCAGAATGGACCAAAATCTGATAGAATATACCATAACATAAAAGTAAGGAGATAATTTCCATGAATACACTGAAATACAAGACAAAAGGAACCTGTTCCCAGCAGATCGACATTGAACTGAAAGACGGTGTCATTGACTCCGTGAAATTCACCGGCGGGTGCAACGGCAACCTGCAGGGAGTCAGCGCCCTTGTGAAGGGCATGAAGCCGGAAGAGGCCATCTCCAAGCTCAAAGGCATCCGCTGCGGCATGAAGCCCACCTCCTGCCCTGACCAGCTTGCCCTGGCCCTGGAAGAAATGTTATGAAAAAGATCGTGCTCACAGGCGGGGGCAGCGCCGGGCATGTGACCCCAAATATCGCCCTGATCCCTTCCCTGAAGGAAGCGGGTTTTGAGATCACCTATATGGGCTCCTATGACGGCATCGAAAAAAAGCTCATAGGGGATTTTGAGCTACCCTATGTGGGTATCTCCACAGGAAAATTCCGACGCTACCTGGATCTGAAAAATTTTACAGATCCCTTCCGGGTGCTGAAAGGATTTGTGGAAGCCAAGAAATTCCTCCGGGGCTACAGACCGGATGTGGTTTTTTCCAAGGGAGGTTTTGTGTCGGTTCCCGTGGTGCGGGCGGCGGCCACCCTGGGCATTCCCTGCATTATCCACGAGTCCGACATGACTCCCGGCCTGGCCAACAAGATGTGCATTCCCGTGGCCAGAAAGGTGTGCTGCAATTTTCCGGAGACCCTGAAACAGCTTCCCCCGGACAAGTGTGTGCTGACCGGCTCCCCCATCCGGGCTGAGCTAGCCCAGGGCAGCCGTCTGGCAGGGCTCAATCTCTGCGGGTTCAGCGCCAACAAGCCGGTGATTATGGTGATCGGAGGCAGTCTGGGGGCGGCCAGCGTGAACAAAGCCATCAGGGACGCCCTGCCCAAACTTCTGATGGATTTTCAGGTGGTACACCTGTGCGGCAAGGACAAGGTGGATAACCTGCTTCTGAATACCTCGGGCTACAAGCAGTTTGAATATGTCAAGGCGGAGCTGAAAGATCTCTTCGCCATGGCGGATCTGGTGGTCTCCCGGGCAGGGGCCAACGCCATCTGCGAACTGCTTGCCCTGAAAAAGCCCAATATCCTGATCCCTCTTCCCGCCTCCAGCAGCCGGGGAGATCAGCTACTCAACGCCAGGTCCTTTGAGGCCCAGGGCTTTTCCCTTGTGGTCAGCGAGGATGAACTGACTACCGAAATGCTGGTGGACAAAGTGCACGAGCTGTATTTTTCCAGACAGACCTTCCGGGACGCCATGAGCGGCAGCGGGCAGATGGATTCCATCAAGACAATTATGGGACTGATCAAAGAAGCCGCGGCTTAACTGCCGCGGCTTCCGCCATTTTTCACTCTCTAAGAAAACTGCCTGAAATCTGCTTTTACATCAGCTCTTCGTCATATGCCGCCCTTCCTCCGCCGATAAACTTTGGCCTGGTGCGGGCGCAGACCACCCGGGCGTTCCCAATCTGACTGCTTTGCAGCCGCAGGGGCACCGCCACCTCCCGCAGGTGCATGCCTATAAGGGTATCCCCGATATCCATCCCCACATGGGCTCTCACATGCTCCACCGCCACCGGATGAGCAAACGCCCCGTATGCCGCCGTGGCAAAGGATCCCCCTGCCTTGGGGGCGGGCACCACATTCACAATCTCACAGTTATACCGCCGGGCTGCCTCTTCTTCCAGGATCAGAGCCCGGTTGAGATGCTCGCAGCACTGGGCCGCCAGATAAACTCCGGACTCTCCCGCCGCCTTCAGGATCCCTTCCAGCACCCTCTGTGCCAGTTCCGGGCAGGAATCCGTGCCTATGGCGGCTCCTGCCACCTCGCTGGTGGAACAGCCCACCACAAAAATATCTCCTCTTCCCACATGTGCCTTGTCAAGAAGTTCTCTTGCCGCTCTGTACGCCTGTTCCCCTGCCATTTTCGTTTCTTCTGTCATTCTGACCTCCAAATCCTTTTTCCCATGCCTGCCCTGCCGACCCAGCGGCCGCTGTTCTGCCGTTCCCTTTGCATGCCTGCTCTGCCGGCTCTCACACTTCAATTTCCCTGGAATATAGTAAAGAGAAATCAATCATTGTGGGAGAAACCTTATGATCACTGCCTCTCTCCTGTTTGGGATATCCGCAAGCCTGGATGCCCTGCTTGTAGGCGTCAGCTACGGCATCCGGGGAATCCGCATCAGGCTCTGGCAGAACCTGGCCATCAGCCTTGTGACCCTCCTGGGAACCTGCCTGTCCGTGGGCCTGGGACACCGGATGGCCGCTTTCCTCCCTGATTCTGTCAGCAGCTGCGCCGGAAGCCTTGTCCTGGTTCTCCTGGGCCTTTATTATATCTCCAAATGGGTGAAAACATTCCTGAAAAACTGCCAAAAGGAGCCTGGGGCCGACTGCTGCACGGCCTCCCTGCCAGAACCTGCCGCCGGGCTGCGGCCTCCGGAAGTGCTGGCCCTGAGCATGACCCTGTCCCTGAACAACTTAAGCGCAGGACTCAGCGCCAGTCTGGCCGGGCTGCCCCTGATTCCCGCGGCCATCTCCACACTGGTCTGTTCGGTGCTCTTCCTGGCCGCCGGCAACCGTCTGGGAGGTCACTCCCTTCTGCAGCTTGCCGGCCGGGCAACGGACCTGCTCTCCGGTCTACTGCTCATCGGCCTGGGCCTGGTACAGCTTTTTTTCTAAACACCGCCGGAAGGCTATGTGGAAAGCACGGTGCTTTCTTCTTTTTGTGAAACAGGTTCCGCACCTGTTTCGCGTACATAGGGAATTGTCTCTTTTTGACGGTTCCTGAAAAATTCCCCCTGGATACGCTTCTTCTCTATTATCACTCCTCTTCCCGCATAAAATCAAGTTTTCTGTACAAAATAATTTTTATTTGCAAAGGTGGAGACAGCATGACTGCATTATCAAAGGTCTTATCGGAAAATATCAGCTATATTGAAAGCAGGCTCCCTGTGGGGACAAGCTTTGACTTTATGACCAGGCGCCTGCTCCTGGGAGAGACGCCCTGCTATTTTATCGGGATCAACGGTTTCTGTAAAACAGAGGTTCTGCAGCAGATCCTGGCGGAAATGCAGAATCCCCTGGTGTCCGACAGCCCTGTGGAAGATATTGTGCGCTACATGGACAGCCGTATCGGGTATGCCCAGGCCTCCCTGGCGGACTCCTGGGAGGATATTGTCCGCAGCCTGCTCAGCGGACCTGCGGTGCTGCTGGTGGACGGCTTTGCCCAGGGCATACTCATAGACGTGCGCACCTACCCCTCCAGAGGTGTGGCGGAACCGGATCTGGAGCGGGCCACCAGGGGAGCCCGGGACGGTTTTGTAGAGACACTTCTGTCCAATGCCAACCTGATCCGCCGCAGGGTGCGCTCTCCCGGCCTGTGTTTTGCCATGCACTCTGTGGGTACGGAGAGCAGAACCGACGTGGCTGTGGCCTACCTGGAGGGCACCGTAAACCGGGATCTTCTGGACACCCTTTCCGCCGCCCTGGACACCCTCCAGGCCACCGCCCTGACCATGGGGGCCACAAGTCTGGAGGAACTTCTGGTGCATAAAAGGTGGTGGAACCCTCTGCCCAGCATACAGATGACCGAGCGCCCGGACGTGGCCTGCAGCTACCTGTCCGAGGGGCATATCCTGGTACTGGTGGACAACTCCCCCCAGGTGCTGATCCTGCCCTGCACCATCTTTCAGTTTACCCAGAACCCGGAAGACTACTATAAAAGCCCCCCGGTGGGCACCTACTTCCGTCTGGTGCGCTTTTTATGCATCCCTGTGAGCCTGGCACTGATGCCCCTGTTTCTTCTGGCCGCCGCATACTATCCGGACCTGGCCCAAAGCTGGGGCCTCCTGTCCCAGGACGGCATGACGCCCCAAAGGCTCTTCTTCTATGTTCTGGCGGTGGAATTTTTACTGGATCTGTTCAAGTACTCCTCCTCCCTTAGCTCGGGAAGATTCTCCGGCTCCCTGTCCATTGTGGGGGGACTGATCATAGGGGATGTGGCCGTAAGCCTGAACTGGGCCTCGGTGGAAGTGCTCTTCTATGCCGCCGTGACGCTTTTGGCCTCCCTGGCCATCACGGACACGGAATTCAGCGACGCCATCCGTCTGTACCGGATTCTGATGCTGATGGCCACCGGATTTTTCGGCCTTCCAGGTTTTGCGGTCTCTCTGGCGCTGGTGGTCCTGTCGGCTGCCACCACCCCCACCTTCGGAGGCTTCAGCTACTTCTGGCCCCTGTTTCCCTTTAACGGAAAAGCCCTCTCCAGGCTGCTGCTGCGAAGTCCCACTTTCAAGGCACAGCCCGCCACCACCTGGAGCCGTGGAAAAGTGCATAAATGACGGTTTTATGAAATTACAACAACATGCCTCTGCTGCTTGCTGAGCTGGTGTCTCAGGGGCTGGCTGACCCTGATCCTCTGTCTGAGCCGGTGTCTCAGAAGCCGGTGGAGTCTGACCTGCTGCCTGAGAACCGCTCTGTTTTGCCGTTGTCCGGGAATCACCCTGGACTCGAAGTCCTTCACGGAGTAAAAGTTCGTCGGCCACACTGTGGATTCCGCCTCAGCGGTTTTTGGCGTCTCTTTCGCTTCCAGGGCAGATTCCGCTGAGGACTCTCTACCTTTGCCTCAGATTCGGACTTTGGCAAGCCACTCTCCTGACTGCTGCCGTTTCCATCCTGACTGCTCCCGGCATCCGCCACAGCCGCCCGAACTCTGCCGTCACCTTCATTTCCAATTCCACAGCCGGTGATGACACCTGCCGCAATTACTGTGAACAATAATACAGTCACAACAGAGTTGTCCCTCATGGCCTTTTCCCTGGCCTCATACTCCATGCGTAATTGTTTGTCCTGACTGATGATCTGCAGCTGCCTGTAGGCGCTGTCAATATAAGGATCCTTTTCTGCGATCATATCAAACTCCTCCTTTTCCTCCGCATTGATAAACTTGGCCCAGAGTTCCAGCTTCGTGTAGCTTTCCTTCACAGGAAGCTTGGGAAGCTCAATCACATGGAATTCCATTTTGTCTGTATACCTGAAGTGGCGGGTATCCTCCATGCTCCGGCCACTTACTCCGATAACGAAATCCACTCTGCGAGACAAGGATATATCCGGGATGGCTACCACATTGGTGAGAATGCTGAGCGTTCTGACGATGCAGCAAGATGGCTCCTGCAAAGTCAACGGATACTGCACCTGCGGAGCGGGATGCATGGCCACAGCCTGCAGAAAGGACGCTGGACAGCAGCTATACCTTCCGCTGCCAGATCGCAGCAGTTAATGATATTAAAGCATATATGGGGACAGCTAATCAGAATACACAGCAATAAAACGTGATAACAGAAAAAAGCCTCAAACCCGTGAATTTCCTAAAAAATCCTTGATTTGTGACTTTTTTATCTAGAGCGATAGACGGGACTCGAACCCGCGATTTCCACCTTGGCAAGGTGGCGCTCTACCAACTGAGCCACTATCGCACAACACTTGATGCCTGTATGTTCTCTGCATCAAACATATTCAGTATAAAGGATACCCCGCTTTTTGTCAAGGGTTAAATAAAAATTTTTTTTGAATTATTTTCCAAAAAGATTTCATGATACCCTTGGGCCAGATTCAGACTGCACAGCCTGCCATGCACCCTTCATTTGGCCCAAATCTTCCACAATCAGCACCGACTTTCAGGTATAACTGCCCGCCTGGGCCAGGAACATCTTCTGGTACAGGCTTCCCTCTTTCTTCATCAGAACTTCATGGGGGGCAAAATCTGCCACTCTGCCCCCGTCGATCACCAGAACCTTGTCGCAGAACACACTGGATGACATCCGGTGAGAAATATACAGAGCCGTCTTTCCCCCTGCCAGCTGATTGAAGTTCTCATAGATCTCCGCCTCCGCCAGAGGATCCAGGGCACTGGTGGGCTCATCCAGAATGATCAGCGAGGCATCCTTGTAGAGAGCCCTGGCAATGGCCACCTTCTGCTGTTCCCCGCCGGACAATTCTGTCCCCTCCTGGTCGTAGGCCCTGCCCAGAAAAGTGTCCATCCCCCGGGGCAGCTGGCTCACTTTCTCCCACAGCCCCACCTGGGACAGCAGCCCCTCCACTTTTCCTCCGTCCTGCCCGCAGCTCACATTCTCCTCTATACTGTGGGCAAAAAGCTTATAGTCCTGAAATACTGCCGCCAGCTGCCCCATATAGGAACGATGGTCATAGGCATAGATATCCCGTCCATTTACCAGGATCCTGCCGGATTGAGGACGACAGAAACGGCACAGCAGCTTTACCAGGGTGCTCTTGCCCGCACCGTTAAGCCCCACCAGGGCAATCTTTTCTCCCTTTTCCACCGAAAAGCTCACCTGATCCAACACCATCCTGTCACTGCCCGGATAGCTGAAGCTGACATTTTCAAAAACCACACTCTCCACCGGCCCCTTGAAGGCTATTCCCTCCAGACTTTCCTGCTCGTCCGGCAGACCCATCAACTCCAGAAAAGGATCCAGGTACCCCAGCAGCTGCCCCAGTCTGATGACAGACTGCCCCAGTTCTGTGATATTTGCAGAAAACTGCACCGCCGCGTTCACATACATGACAAAGGAGCCCAGGCCGATGCGTCCCCCCAGCCAGTCCGCAGCCACCCGTATTCCCACATAACCGTAGGAAAACGCTGCCTGCAGATCGTTGATTACGCTGTAGATTCCCATATAGCTCCCCTGTCTCCGGCGGAACCTGTCAAACATGTCCGTCATATTCCGGTTGTACCACGCCACCCTGTCTCCCACCATCCCGGCCATATCGTAAAGGCGCAGATCCTTCTGGAGAGCATCCCCATAAGCCAGGTTCACATAGTACCCATACCGACGGTTCAATGGAAGCGTCATCTCATTTACTTTCCTCTGGTGCACATAAAACCGCTTCTGGATCACCAGCATCACGCCCACCAACACCAGGAGCACCGCCGCCAGGACCGGACTCAGGGTCATCATCACCGCCCCCAGGCCCAGAATGCTGCTTCCCGTCTGCAGGATCCCCGCCAGACTGGTGATCATATTACCCATGGCCTCCTGGTTCTCAAAGGCAAAAGAGGCTCTCTCCTTCAGATCCAGGTAATAGGGATCCTCCAGCCTGGCATAGGGCAGGCTCATGACCTTTTCCCCCAGCAGCCGCTCCATCTTCTGGGTCACACAGGGATTCTGCACTTCCATGCAGCGTTTCATTACAAGATCCAGCCAGGCAAAAAACAGGTTGGAGCCCACCACCAGCCCTCCGTACAGAAGCAGCCTTTCAGGCTCACACCCGCCGGTAAGCTCGTCGATGAGGAATTTGGGCAGCACCACATTCATCACAACCCGGCCCCCTGTGAGCAGCGTCTGTACCACCAACAACACAATATAGGAAGGCACTGTCTCCCAGGATATCCGAAAGAACAGCCTTAATTTTTTCCATTGACTCATCTCATTCCTCCTGCGCCCCTTGGGTATAATATTTTCCCTGCACGGTGAACATTTCGTAATAACTGCCCCGGCGGGCCATCAGCTCCTCATGGGTTCCGTACTCCCTCAGACCATCATGGTCGAACATGGCAATATGATCACAGAAACGTGTACTGGCAAGCCGGTGAGAGATATACAGCGCCGTCCGCCCCTTCACCAGACTGTCAAAATTCTCATAGATCTCCGCCTCTGCCAGAGGATCCAGGGCTGCGGTGGGTTCATCCATAATCACCATGGGCGCGTCCTTGTAGAGGGCCCTGGCAATGGCCAGTTTCTGGTTCTGGCCCCCGGAGAGAAGTGCCCCGTCCTCCTCCACCACCTTCAGCATCATCTGCTCCACACCCTTGGGCAGGGCTTTCACGGTCTCCCCCAGACCCGCCCGCTCCAGAGCCTGTTCCACCCGTCCATGGTCAATGCCCTCCCTGCGGCAGGCTACATTTTCCTCCAGCGTGAAGGCCAGAATGTTCACATCCTGGAATACGGCGGAAAACATGGAATACAGAGCTTTTTTGTCAAATTCCCCAATGGGAATGCCGTTGATGCGGATCTCCCCTTCCGTCACATCGTACAGTCCCGTCATCAGCTTCACCAGGGTACTCTTGCCCGCACCGTTGACGCCCACCACAGCCAGACGTTCTCCCTTATGAATGGTCAGATTCAGGTGACGGAAGACATACTTTTCCGCCCCGGGATAGCGAAAACCCACATCGTCAAAGACAATCTCCAGAGTCCCCTCCTCTATGGCCTGGCGGCTGCCCCCCTTTTCTCCCATATCCTTATCCAGGAAGCAATACATCTCATGGACATACTGGCCCTCATTCAGCACAAAACTCAGCTGCTCGGCAGCCTGTTTCAGATATCCTGAGAGGGTCAGAGCCGCCGTGAGATACATGGAAAAATCCGCCACGGACATGCCTGCCGCCGTGCGTACAATCAGGGTACCATAGGTCAGAATATCCCCCAAAAGCAGCACCGCCAGACCTGCAAGCCCAAGATAATACTCTCTGGCGGCAAGCAGTCTGTTCAGGTTTCTGAACCCCTGAATTTCCCTGGAATAATTCTCCAGAAGCCTCTCCTTCATTCTGTACATGCGAATGTCTTTTCCATAGGCAAAGTCGCTGGAAACCTGGTTATAATAATGAATCTTCCGCAGCCAGCCGGCCTCCTCCTCCCTTTTTCCATAGCGAAAGCGGTGGCTCATGCGGCTGATCCACACCATGGCGGCAAGGTTCAGGCCAAGTCCCAGAAGCACCCAAAGGCTCAGACGGCCCACAAAAACACTCAGGGCCGCAGCGCACAGGAACACTGCAGGTATCTCATAGAGCTTGTGATAGATTCCCTCCACTCCGTTCTCATTGCTCTGGGTGGCAATAAACGCCTTGTAATATTTCTGCAAAAACCCGGCGTCCTCCGTATTGGGATAGGCCATCTCCATCAATTTCACACTGGTCAGCCTCACGTAATCCAGACGCAGAAGAGATATTTTGGAGTAGGGCATATGTTTCAGGAAAGTGCGCACAAAGCCAATTGCCCCCGCCAGCACAAAATACCCTGCCGCCGTCCACAGCACTGCCTCCGGTCTGGCCTCATAGCCCTTTTGAAGCTCTCCCAGGATAAGCTTTGGCAGCGCAACTGCCAGAAAAGGATAGACCGCCGCAGCAACAGTGTATATCCCGCAAAAAGCAAACAGACGCGGATTCATCTCCCAGGCGTTTTTCAGCATCCGCTTCAGGGTCGCTCCCAAGGGATAGGACCTCTTTACTTCTGTATGTTCCATTGCCACCCTCCATTTCTCTGCTGTCCTTCGTGAATCTGCTGTTCCCGCTGCTGCTCCTGGCGTTCTACGCGGGTCAGGGACAGCTGTCCAATTCCTCTGCCTGTCTCCTCCAGGCTCTGTTTCCTCACCTGGTAATAGACCTTCTTCTTCTCCTGGGTCATCTGTACCTCAATCAGCTCCTCCGCCATCAAAATTCCCAGATGGTGCAGCACTGTGGCCGGCGTCAGCCCAAGCTCCCTGGCCATCTCCTGCAGATAGCAGGGACGCTCCACCAGCTGATGAATGATTTTCAGTCTCACAGGATCCCCCAGGGCCTTCAGTCTGGCCAGAAGGCGGTCGTCATTGTACAGATCTTTCTGCCTGGATTTGTACAGATAAAAGGTCTCGATCCCCAGATGAAGTTTCAGCTCCACAGTCCCCGATTCCGCAGTGTCCTCCGTATCCTCCGTGGCCTGCAGCATAATCCCGTCATAGCGCATTACCCCAGGGGTAATGGCCCCTATACAATTCCCCTCGCACTGAAGTCCCACCTCCCGGAGCAGGGAGGACAGCTCTTCCGGTTTTTTCAAAAATTCCATGCATGCGTCATACCTCTCCTGCACCAGTTCCAGACAACTGCGCCCCACCTCCGCGCATGCCCCCTGAATGCTCCAGAGCTGCTCCATCACTTCCCGCCGTTCCGAGTACAGTCTCAAAAGTTTAAATTTATCGGCGTCCGCGCCCTCCCAGCCCTCCAGGGCCTCCATCACATCCGCCAATCCCCGGATCACCGGTTCCCGGGCGTCCGGAGACTTCTGCAGGTCGCTTCCCAGCATGCGCTGAAAAGCCCGGTTCAGCAGCCCCTCCAATTCCTCCTCCGTCGGTCTCTCCTCTCCCTCCAGTACATACTGCATCTGGGTCAGGAAGGAGATCATGGGCGGATCATAGCTTCGCAGGCTCTCCCTCTCCCTGGGGGTGGCGTCCACATATCCTCCCAGCAAAGGATACTGCTCCAGAATCGGCTTCAGTCTGGCACGCATGGCCCCACGGTAACTTCGATAGGGGAGCAGGAATTCCTCTTTCTGTCCCCTGCTCCATGCACTGTTCTTCTCCAGCCACGCTTCACTGTCCAGCACATAGACATAGTTCATGCATGCCATCATCTCCAGCAGCCAGAATGGCTCCGGACGTACGGACATATTCCACTGTTTGCTCATGCCCTCAGAGCTCCTTTCATTATTGTAGAATGTTTTATTTATATCTGGTTTATTTTATTTTTACCATAATATATTATATATGTCAAGTATATTTTATATTTATCTAATATATAAGAAAACGCCCGGATGGTGCAGGACCATTCGGGCGCCGGGCAGATACTTTTGCTTCTATTTCATACTTTGTCCTTGATTTTTTGTGTTATAGTCAGCGTCAGGACACCCGGAGGGGGCCGAAAATGGCGTACATTTTACCTTGTTCCAGTTGGGCGCTGATCCCACGCAGCACAGTATGCTTTCCATAGGCATATCTGAGATTTTCGATTTCTATAATTGGCATGCTTTCACCCTCCTTAACCCATTTTTGACAGGATTTCATTTGGCTTGTTTTTCGCCGGACATAGAGGTATGCCCGCTGCCATATTTGCATTGTGTATACATCTCCTTTGTTGGTTTTATCACGCTTATCAAAATAGCACCTCTGTGTTTCACCAATATGGAGCGTATATTTCACCAGTATTTCAAACAAAAAAGCTCCCCACTTCAAAAGCAGGAAGCTGATTGTGTGACTGCTAAAAGAAAATAGTGAAACGCATACCACTGTGCTTTTCTCCGCCCTGGCCGACAAACGGCTCAAAGGAAAACCGATAAGAGAGGGTATTCAAAATTCTTGCGGTGATATATAGGCCCAGTCCATTTCCACCATCCGGGTTTTCACTTCCCTGGTTCCGGCTGCGGGAGAAATCGGGCCGGTAGAACGGCTCAAAAATGTGCGGCAGCACACTTGCTTGAATAGGCTCACATTCATTTTCAATGATAACAGCTCTGCCACGAAAATAGGCATTTACTTTTCCGGGAGACTTCGTATGCTTAACGGCGTTTGAAAGAATATTTGACAGGGCCTTTTCCATGGCGTTCGCGGGAAAGCTGGCTGAAAAGTCATCGGAAAATCCGTGCTTTGGAGGCATCCAATATCTCCTGTATCATCACACCAAATTTATTCACCATATCCCGGCACACCGGCAGATAGGTTTCCCAGTCCCGATACCTGCCAATACCCATTATCATGTTGTCGAGCATACCCCCCAACGCTGTGACAGGCGTTTTCAATTCATGGGACGCCGCCCGCAGGAAGTCCACCTTTGCCGCCTCCGCTTCACTGACACGGGCATTTTCTTCCTGCAAATTATCTATGGTCGTGAGCAGACTTTGATATAGAGCATTGACATTTTCTGAAAGTATTCCTATCTCGTCCTGAGTTCCCACATGGCATACCACCCAGGGGTCAAGTTCTTTCATCCGGGCTGTCATGGCTGAGATCTCAGATATTGATAAGCTGATCCTGTGTATCTTGAAATTTGGCTTCCTTTTGGCTGGTGTACACAATGGGCATCATGAAATAGAACAGGGCATGGCTGATGAGCAAGACAACTGCCATCAGCGAAAAAACATATAAAAATGTCTCAGGAAACAGCTTTAACCGCTTCATGGGGATACCTCAAAACGGTAGCCTACACCCTTTACCGTTGTGATACAGTTCAAGTCCAGCTTTTGGCGTATCCTCCGAATATGTGTGTCAATCGTGCGATCATAAAGCGGCGCGTCTATTCCCCAAACGCCGTCGATCAGTTTTTCGCGTGTCATGACCCGCCCTGTATTTTCAATCAACAGTTTAAACAGTTGTATTTCCTTTGGAGCCAGCTCTATGGGTTCACCGTTTCTTTCCGCTAAATAGCCGTTAAAGTCTACAGAAATATTTCCGCATCTCCAAATATCCTTTTCCTCAATTTTCCCGCCACGACGCAACAGGGCCAGGACACGCTTCCCCAATAAGACCATGGAAAACGGCTTCGTAATATAATCTCTTTGCGTATTTCTTTTAGGACTTGGATGCCATCCATGTTGGGAAGCATATTATACCATCCGTATGTGTCACCAGTGTGAATTTCTTCTACCGTCTTGTGAAAGCAAAAAATAAAGCCGCAAACCCTCGATTTTCCTGGGAAAACCTTGGTTCTGCGGCTTTGCATGAAAAAAGCGGGTGATGGGAATCGAACCCACAAAACAAATTCTCAAAAACATTGTAAATACAGGGCTTCAAAAATTTCTGGACAAATTTCTGGACAAATTTTTCAACTTTATCTTCTTCTGTTTAGACTACAAGTCTTATCCTCAATTTTGCATTTTGTAAATATTCTTAAAACCAGTAAACTTGGTACAATGATTTTCCCTTTCCATATTATAATGAAAATATGGCAGGGATAGGGAGCGCACCCGACAAAAGCAGCTTTCCACCTTTCATGCTTTCCCTGCCTATGTTGGAAATGGTGGAGAAAGGTGAAGTGTATATGAATGATTTGACTGTAAAGACTGTGGATTTATTTGGCGACAAGGTGGTTGCGGCGCAGGATAAGGACGGTGTTATCTGGGCCGGGGTCAAGTGGTTTTGCAATGGCCTCGGATTTTCGGATGGGCAGAGGCAAAGACAAACAACTAATATAGGAGAGGATATAGTATTAAGCAAAGGTGTTGCAAATTTGCGCCTCCCTACAAGCGGCGGATATCAGGACGTTTTATGCCTGAAACTAGATTTCCTTCCCCTATGGCTTGCGAAGATCTCAATCACGCCAAACATGAAAGAGAATAACCCGGAACTGGTGGACAAACTGGTAAAATATCAGTTGCAGGCGAAAGACATTCTGGCGGCAACATTCATTCCGGCATTCAGGAAAAGGTCAGCCATAGAAGAGCTGCAGGAATTGCAAGGCAGGGCCATCCTGGAGGTAAATGAGAAAGTTGACAGCGTAGAAAAGCGCGTAGACTACTTGGAGAATGATATTCCCCTTTATGGCTCAGAAGCCGACGAAATCAGCCGGAAAGTAAAGAAGAAGGGCGTGGAGATCCTGGGCGGCAGGGAAAGCGATGCCTATACTGATAGTAAACTGCGATCAGAAGTATATTCGGACATATACAACCAGATTAAGCGCGAGTTCGGCCTGTATGACAGCAACGGGAAATTTGTAACATACAAGGCCCTGAAGAGGCGATACATCAAAGAGGCCCATGTACTCATCGACGCTTATACACCGCCGAAATATCTTGAAGAGAAAATAAAAAACTGCAATGCACAGCAACGGTTAATGGAATGAAAGTGGAAGAGAAAATCTTCCACTTTTTTGGGTATATTTTCTTCAATATCTGATATATTGAAAATTAGGCAGAGAAGAAAAATCCCTCTGCCTTTTTATGTTCTTTTGTGTTATACTCTCCATACAGGCCCCGCCAGGCCGAGTATAGAGGAAATGAGAAAATATATGTCATTATGTATAACTTTTTACAATGAGCATGGAATAATTATGTCAGCAGACAATATGGTTTGCTCTACCATAGAAAAAGATAATTCTCCATATACCTATCAAGGTTCCAAAACAGAACAAAAACTTTTTCTTATTGAAGACAAATATGGAGTTTCATACTCTGGAGCATCAAACATTTACGCTGCTTCTACTTCAGCCTTTTTGGAGGAATACATTACTTCACATCCTATCATTGAAGTCCCACCAAGTGAATGGCTTCTTGAATTGGCTCAAAAGTGCAATAATTTGCTTAATCCAAGCCAAAACATGGTTTTTATAATGGCCGGATACTATCATTCTGAAAAGTTTGTTGTGACTACTAACACTAAAGAGCCAAAATTGAATTTCCAAACAAATAATAGCGGGTTGCTTTATTCAGGAGAAAGTGAATTTATATCACATTTAATCAACTCGGATATAATTGCGTTTGAATATTCTAAATTTACCCTGCAAGACGGTGCTGACTTTTTGCGTTTTCTCAACAAAACAGTTTCAGGGTTAATGCACTATGGACAATATCTCCCAACTGTAAGTGATACCTGCGACCTTTTAGCCATACGTCCTAATGAGACTCGCTGGTTAGAACACTTGACGCTGCACTGACCGCACAATCAATTCTTTTCCTAGTAACAGTCGTTACGGATGTTGAGTCTCTATTGGTCATGACTGTTATTAAGACATCTGGCGCTGAAACGGAAATTTCCTGCTCGTTTACGGTGATTTCCGTTTTTCCGTTACTGATAATGATTTCTTTATCCATCTATATCCCCTCCAATCATTTTCTTTAATATTATCATATCTATATAAATATTTTGTGCCATTTTAAACACTAAATTTCCACAGCATCCACATATCCCCAATAATACATAACCCCTGTGGTAAAATTATCCTTGTGTTGTTCTTCCATTTTTTGACAAAATGTGATATGATGAGTTTTGTCGTGTAGGTTCAAGTTTCAGGAACTATAGTTTTATCCGTAGGAGGAGGAAAAGGGAAATGAAAAAGAAGCTATTAACAATGTTGTTGTTGTCTGTATTGGCTGTTAGTGCTGTGGCGTGCGGCGATAAAGATCCGAGTGAAAGCATTAATTCAGAGTCATCAGAAGAAGAAAAGAGCACACAGCCAAAAAGCGAAGAATCCGAAAGCAGCCGTGAAGAGGAAACTCAAAGTGATGTTCCGGAGGAATCAGACCAGATGCAAGAATCGAATAATACTCATACTGTTGACGGAATCACTATTTCAACTGGTACTTTTTCGGTTGAGCCATATGAGGATAACCAGGGAGAGTACACAAAACGAATTGTTATGGAGTTTACGATTAAAAATGAATCTGATTCTGCTTTTGGCTATGTAACTACATGGGAGGGCCGGTTAAGCGATGGATACAAGCTTAAAACGTGGGCAGATTTGATGAGTATGGATTTGAACCAGGTTGCATCAGGCAGTGAAAAGACTGATAAGGCATATTTTCTGCTTGATGATAGCATAGACCCTGATGAAATAACTGTATCTTATAACTTTATGGATTATGGCGAAGAATACTGGGAAGATTTTGGAAAAATTGTGACTGGAGAAATGGGCCAGGATGAGTATATGAGCAAGTACGGAGACTATGAGGTTCTGGAATTTAACGTAGTAAAAGAGTAATCAAGTTGAAAGGGCGGCGGAGCAATCTGCCGTCTTTCTGCAAATGAAAGGAGAAAAGATGAAATATTTTAAAAAAATAACCCTAACATCAAAAATAGTTTTTATATTATGGACATTGTATGCCTTATGTATGCTATTTTCAGGAGAAGCTGGTATAGGCTTTGCGCAGTGGCTTGTTATTTGGATTTTTGGATGCCTATTATTTGTTGGAATAGCGCAATTTCTGTCGGAAAAAAGAAAAAAGAATCAATCCGCAATAGATTTAGCACAAGGCCATATGCAAAGAGCAACTCAGTTAGCAAACACCATTAACATAACTTGTAATTTTGAAGAGTTTGTAAATTCTTATAGAGAACTTATAAAAAACATGGAGTTTTTACAATCAATAGAGAATTTAAGTTTCTCTAATGGAAAAAATCCATCAAAAGAATTGGCAGAAATAAGAGAAAAAAGATCTCTGACGGAAAAAAATTTTGTAGACCGTTATCTATACAAGTTTGGAAAAGAATCTCTTGAAAACAATAAAATATATTTTGATAAACTTCTGCCAGAAACATTGCGATATATTAATTTATTAATGGATGAATCTGTTTCAGAATCAGAACCATCTAATAATTTTGACAATATGGAAGGACATCAATTTGAATACTTTTGTGCTGATATTCTAAGAAAAAATGATTTTAAGAATGTAGAAGTCACCCAGGGAAGCGGAGACCATGGAATTGACATCTTGGCGGAAAAGGATGGTATTACATACGCTATTCAATGCAAGTGTTATTCTTCCAATATTGGAAATTCAGCTGTTCAGCAAGCACATACTGGTAAAAGCTTATATCATAAGGACATAGCTGTTGTGCTTACAAACCGTTATTTTACACCACAGGCGAAGCAAGAGGCACAGGCTTTGGGAGTTAAATTGTGGGATAGGGATAAACTGAATAGCATGATAGAAAAAGCAAACAGTTAGTGTTGTGGGGCAGAAAATGAAAAATTTTCTGCCCTTTTTTTCATTTTAGGTGTTGACTTTTTGTAGCTACGGTATTATATTTATTGTAGCGACAAAAAGAAGGGAGGGAATGTAAATGTCGCCACGTACAGGCAGGCCAAAATCTGACAACAGCAAAGATACAATGCTTAGAGTTCGGATTGATGAAGAAACAGTCAACAAACTTGAAATTGCGTCAAAGGAATTAAGCATTACGAAATCAGAAGTAGTCAGAAAAGGTATAGAAACTGAATACCAAAAGGCAATAGGCAAAAAATAGAGTGCCGCCACCCTAGCAAAGTTGCAAGCACCCTATACCCCACCGAAATGAGGATTGTAAATATAATATCATGCAATCCTCTATTTGGCAAACATTTTTTCAAATTGGAGGATTTTTTTATGGAGAATTACGCATTAAACAGCCGCGAAGTGGCTGAGATGGTAGAAAAAACACATGCCAATCTGTTAAAGGACATAAGGTCATATATCAACCAGTTAGCCGAAGTGAATTTTCACTCGGGCGATTTCTTCACAGAAAGTACCTATGTGGATAGCAACAATCAGAGTCGCCCCTGCTATCTTGTTACCAAGAAGGGTTGCGAGTTTATTGCCCACAAACTGACCGGGCAGAAAGGCACAGAGTTTACGGCACGGTACATTAACCGCTTCCACGAAATGGAGGATGGAATTCAGCAGAAAATCACCCAGGACATCCCCGTGGGCGAGGTAGCCCGGCTCTCTACGGTCATGGACAGGATCATGGTACGGCAGAACTCCAAGCCCCACGACATTGCCAGGGCGTTTGAGATGCTGTGCAGGCAGTTTGGGATTGCGCTCCCGGAGAATTTTGTGAATGTGCCGGAGTGGGAGCAGTTGACGATTGAGAGCATGGGGAAGTAGAAAGAAGGGGAAGGTTATTTATGGAGAAGATCAAAAGGTATGTTGAGCGATTTCTGAGTAATACAACGCAGAATATCAGATACTCGGTAACACTTGAGGAATGCAGAGACGTTGTGAATGCTATCCGGAATATGGATGAATTCGACGGAATTTTTGCACTGGGAGAGTTCTTCAGTTTCGGCTATGCCAAGGGCTACCGGGCCGCAATGGCTGAGATGAAGAAGAAAGGCGGTGCGGCATGAACAAGGAGCAGCTGCAGATGGTTTTTACATTCGTATATACCCTGGTAGCCGAAATTTGTGGCTTTATCCTGGCACTGGTGATTGTTTTGTGCATGGCCGGGGTTCTGTAGGCAATCCCTTATCCCACCCGGCGGGGTTGCGCCGGGAGAAAGAAGGGAAGATGAAAAAATATACAGTTTATTACGCAAGCGCTCCGACTGGTTATGGATGGACACGGGAATTTGATAGGATTGACGAATTTGAAGATATCGTTGATGATGCCCGGAGAGATTGTACACAATCTGTTTCTGTACGGGACAATGAACTTGGAAAAGAAATCTTTTTCAAGCGTGCCATGACATACAAAATCGAAATAGATATGCTTTCCGGAATTGAAAGGGATTTAAGAACTACTACAAGAAAAAGAAAGTACGCATGATTTTATCCCGCCCCCTGCCGGGTAATGCAGGGAGAAAGCAGGAGCATGGGAACAGAACAAATCCTGAGATATCTTTACTTGGTAGACCGTCGGCTCACTCTCCTGACTTCCGGGATAAACTGGAAACCGGAGTATGAGGCGGAACTTGAGGCAATAGATCGGGAGCTGAAGCAGCTGAGGGAGGTTGTGGAAGCAGAGCATAAGAAAAAGCGCCATGCGGCAGGATGATCTGCATTTTTACGGATAAATGGTACAAATTATCTTCGGTTCTATGATACGATTATTTCAGCGGAGATAGTGATTGCAACACGACAAGCGGTAAGCCTTAACCGTTTCTCCGCTATTCTGATATAGGCGATTTTACAGAAAGGCAGGTAAAGCGTATGGAAGAATTACAGATTGTGGAATACAATAACATTCGCGTATTAACCACACAGCAGGTAGCAGAAGCGTATCAGACAAGCACCGATACGGTTAAAAAGAATTTTAGCAGAAACAAAGACAGATACACAGAGGGAAAACATTATATCTGCTTGAATGGCGAGGAATTAAAGGATTTTAAAGCAAAGGGACAAATTGTCACCTCGCCAAATGTGAACACTCTGTACCTCTGGACACAGAAAGGTTGTCTGCTCCATGCGAAATCCCTTAACACAGATATTGCATGGGAAGTGTATGATAGGCTGGTTGACAATTACTTTGCACCTGTAAAGCAACTTTCGCAAGTGGATATGATGCGGATTCAGCTTGGCATGATTGACAACCATGAGGACAGAATAACCAATCTCGAAAACAACATGACGATTGATTACGGACAGCAACGTGTACTGGAAGATACGGTCAATAAAACCGTTACTGACGTTCTCGGCGGCAAAGGCTCATGTGCTTATGAGGAAATCGGCAGAAAGATATTTGCGGAGTGCAACAGAGATTTGAAGCATTACTTCAATGTGAACGCAAGGAACAACGTCCCCAAAAAGCGATTTGATGAAGCTGTGGAATATGCAAAGAATTGGAAACCCTGCACCAATACGGTGATGCGGATTCAATATTGCAATGCACAGCAGACACTGGATGTATAGAAGAAAAAGTTCTTAGCCATTCCATTCTCCTGTTCTGTTGACTTACTCGTCTGTGTTTGCTATACTGTTTTTAAAGTTGGGGCGGCGGCAAGCCCGCCCCTTCTTTACCCCTTAAAGATTTACTCTGTTTCCTTCGCCCTTGCGATTGTGTCCAGAAGCTTCAAAATTTCATCCTTTGTGTAAGTTTCCTTCTCGTCCGTATCCAACATCAGCCGGATTTCGTAGATTGTGGAATTTTTTACAATTCTGATTTCATCTCTGTTCATCTCTTCCGTCATTCTTTCTCCTTTCCCCTCGGGTTTTGCTTGCCCTCCACCTTTAGTTATTGCCATTCGGTTTCCCTCCTGACAATTATAGGTAGTGTCAAATCTACCTCTATGTTTTTTATTACAAACCTTATATTTTCAAGGATTACACCACTTTTTTAAAAGAAAAAGCAATGACCTCCCTTTTTTGTGTAAATACTATTACCAACCCACAA
>OFGA01000096.1_pt1 | contig 75501 bp, 93 predicted proteins | sample 1521471 | NCBI WGS metagenome assembly OFGA01 (sample SAMEA3504086, study PRJEB24116) | mouse gut metagenome | biome: mouse gut; feature: mouse-associated habitat; material: faeces | place: Denmark | collected 2011 | reverse complement strand
TATAAGAGGGGAGGGCTGTCCATTGTTGCATCCCCCAAGTAAAGTTACACTATCTCCCGGATTTTGTCAGGGTAGACACCGCCTACAAAGAATGATATAATAAACAAAAATTTATTTGTAAGATAAAACCTGCTCAGGCAGAAATTGCTTCATTTGCTGAAAATTTCCTGCCTGGGCCGGTATTTCATTTTGCGGAGGACGGGAAGGGGAATGGAAGAGCGTATTTTTGATAAGGTAATGGGCGGGAGGATAAGGATAGGGAAAATTGTCTTTCAGACAGTGGACCTGTTATTTATCGCCTGCCTTTTTTTTCTGGCGTTTATGGCCAGGTGGAAGCTGATGCCCATAGAATCAGCGGATTATTGGGGCTTCCTGGAAAGCTGGATGAGGCAGATACGGGAGGGAGGGGGCTTTCGGTCCCTGCGCCTTTCCATCTCCAATTATTCTTCACCGTATATGTACCTGATGTGTCTGGTTTCCTATCTTACCGATAACGATTTGTACGGTCTTAAGCTGATATCAATTGCATTTGATTATCTGGCTTCCATTGCGGTATTCATGATTCTATTTCAGGAAACTTCCCATGTGCGGAAATCGATCCTTGGCATGGGGGCTGTGCTGTTATCCCCTACAGTGATACTGGACAGCGCATACTGGTGCCAGTGTGACATTATTTATACTTCTTTTCTACTATTTGCCATGTACTTTCTTTTCCGGGGAAGCAGCAGGGGGTGCCTCATTTGCGTGGGGATTTCTTTTGCTTTTAAACTCCAGGCGGTGTTTATCCTGCCGTTCCTTGTTATTATGTGGCTGAAAGGAAAGACCATAAAGCTGGCAGATTTTTTCTGGCTTCCTGCCATTTACGTGGCAAGCGCCCTTCCCGCCTGGCTTGCGGGACGGGATTTGAAAGACCTGCTGCTGGTTTATTTTGAGCAGACAAGCACTTATCCCTGGGGAACCTTGGAATATCCCAATATATACGCCCTGTTGGGTGAAGCCATGCCGGATATGCGCCATGCGGCAGAGGTCAGTGGGGCAGGGACATTTATGGCCATTATGCTGCTAGGATGCACCGCTTATTATTTTTATACCAAAAAGGTACGGCTGACCGGGGAGCTTATGGTAACGCTGGCGCTTTTTACGGTAGCGCTGACAGTCTATTCCCTGCCCCATATGCATGACCGGTATGGTTTTTTTATTGACCTGCTTGCAGTGGTATACGGTGTGATGAATGTAAAGAGACTGCCTGTTGTGTGTGGATTTATGCTGGTTTCCGTGCTCAGCTTTATGCCTTACCTGATTGCGGTACATATTGTACCCATTCAATATGTAGCCATTGGACTTTTGGGGCTGATCCTATTGGTAGGGCGGGATCTTTACAGACAGGTACAGGAAAATGCATATGTGTAAAAAGAGTAATGGATCATTAAATATAAAAAGTAAAATGTTCTTTATGCTGGCCGCTGTCCTGGCAATAGAACTGTTTGTTTTTAATTACAGGCACTGGGCATCCCCCATTGGCGCAGAAATCCCGGCAGGCCGCCTGAACCTGGGAACCGGGTATCAGGATAATGGCAACGGCACCTATACGGTTGTGGGGGATGATCTGTACATTGAAATCCCGGTAATCGGGCAAAAGCTCTCCACAGCCTGTATTGAGCTGGCACTGCTGGATAAGGCAGATGAAACCCCAAGGCCTATCAGCCTAAAGCAATGGGCAACAGATGAATCCCACAAGCTGTATTATGGGCTTCCGGAGCGGGAAATCTGGGAGAATGAAAGAAGAAGCAGCTATATCACATACCATTTATATGGGAAGTGTACCAGCCTGATGCTGCTTCCTGGCTTTGCCATAGGGCAGACAGTGTCTGTGGCGGTAACCTTAAATCCCCGGATTCCCCTGTTCCTTTCCTGGGAGCGTCTGCTCCTTTTGCTTCTGCTCTTTGGGGTAATATCTGCCCTGAAACCATCCTCCCCGCTGCACCGGATTCCCTACCTGGGCCTAAACTACAGGACAATGAACGTACTGCTGGTGGTGTTTTTTCTGGCCCATGGTGCCATTCTTGGGGGAATCGTTGGTGTAAATCCCTTTTTCCAGGAAGAGAGCGTTGATAACCAGAGACAGTACCAGATGCTGGCAGAGAGCTTAAAGGAAGGGCGTTTTTTCCTGAAAGAAGAACCGCCGCTGGCATTGCAGAAGATGGAAAATCCCTATGATTATGAATACCGGAACCAGGTGATGGGCCAAAGTGGGGAGTGGTACAAATGGGACCATGCTTATTTTAATGGAAAATACTATGTATACTTTGGGGTTGTCCCGGCGGCTCTGCTCTATTTCCCCTACTATCTGTTCACTGGCACACATTTACATAATTACCAGGCGGTGTTTTTCTTTGCCCTTTTGTTTCTGGCAGGGACCATGGGTGTGGTCCATGGGCTGATTAGGAAGTGGTTTCCCCGAACATCTCTTGGGATGTGGTTCCTGCTTATGGAGGGGCTGTTTACAGGCAGCGGCATCATCTATATGGCAAAACGTCCTGACCTGTATACGGTCCCCATTCTGGCGGGGCTTGCCTTTGGGATGCTTGGCCTGTGGTTTTTTCTGCTGGCAGGGCAGGCAAAGCAGGCTTCCTGCAAATACCTGGCAGCAGGCTCCCTGTTTTTGGCGCTGGTAGCAGGCTGCCGCCCCCAGTTGTTTGTGTTTACCTTTGCCGCGCTGCTTTTGCTGGGGAGAAGGCTGGTATGGGCAGGGCATGAAGGAACTGCGTTTTCCCTGCCCATGCTTTTGGTGGCGGCGGTGCTGATGTATTACAATTACAGCCGCTTTGGCTCTGTTTTTGATTTTGGTGCTAATTATAACCTGACTTTTAATGATATGAGAAGAAGGGGGTTCCAGTTTGACAGGATCCCTCTGGGCATTATGGCTTATCTTTTCCAGCCCATAAGGATGGGGGTAAACTTTCCCTTTGTGGAGGCGGTTTACTTTGACAGCCAATATATGGGCGTCACCATACAGGAAGCCACCTACGGCGGCCTTTTCAAGACAAACCTCTTCGCCTGGTTTGGCCTGCTGCCGGTTTTTTTGCACAAAGAGTGCAGAAGCCAGGGGAAAAGGCCCTGGCTGCTGGCTGTATTATGCCTGGCCCTGGCAGGCATAATTATCATTGTGGACACCAACATGTCAGGCATATTACAGAGATATTTTGGGGATTTTTCTATTTTTATTATGCTTTCCGCAACGGTTGCCCTGCTGCTTGCCGTCTCCTGCCTGGAAGGGGCAGGGGGAGAGCGGGTGAAAGGAATCCTCATATGGCTGCTGATTTTCTGTCTTCTTTGGGAAACAGCGTATCAGTTTCTGGTATTTTTCCTGGACACAGGGGAAGCCCTGCGGGATTTAAGGCCGGACCTGTACTCCCACGCAAAATACCTGACAGCATTTTGGATGTGAGGGCCGGGCAAGCAGGCAGTAATTTCTCTGCCGCCTGGGGCACTGTGGGGAGTGTTACGGAACTGGAATGGAGAGATGGGAGAATGAAAACTTTAAATGGTATTGCCACTCTGGCATTTTGCGGTATTATCGGGGTGGTATTATTAAACAGAAAATCTGAAAAAAATGCCGGCCTGGCAGAGCCAGGGGCCAGCCTTCCGGGAAGCGGGATGGAAAAGGGCGGAAAGGGCTTTTTGGTTCTTGCCATATATGGCCTGATAGCCATCAGGGTGATTGGCTTTGGGGATATTCCCGGCGGGGTTAATCAGGATGGCGCTATGGGGGCGGTTGACGCTAAGGCGCTTGCCATGTACGGTACAGACCGCTTTGGGACCTTTATGCCTGCCCATTTTTGGGCCTGGGGATATGGCCAGATGAGCGTACTGCTTTCTTATCTGACCGTACCTTTCATCAAAATATGGGGATTGGGCAAAGTAACTATGCGGCTTCCCATGCTTCTGGCAAGCCTTTTGGGGGCAGGGGGCGTATATGGCATCACCAGGAAAATTTTTGATGAAAAGACAGCTATGGCAGCGCTTCTGTTCCTGGCAGTGAATCCCTGGCATTTTATGCAGGGAAGATGGGCGCTTGACTGCAACCTGTTTCCCCATATGTTTATAGCAGGGATGTATTTTCTGGTAAAAGGGCTCTGGAAGAAAAGAAATCTTTATATTTCCATGGTGTTTTTTGCTTTATGTATGTATAGCTATGGCGTTTCCTTTTATATGGTCCCTTTCTTCCTGCTTGCCTGCTGTATTTTGCTGTATCTGCGCAGGAAAGTGGGGGTGAAGGAGATCCTCATCTGCCTTGCGGCCTATTTTGCTGTTGCCTGGCCGATCTATGGGACCATGCTGATTAACTTCATGAAGTGGGAGAGCGTGGAGCTTCCTTTTGTGACCATGCAGTTCTTTAATGAAAACGTGCGCTCCGCCGATATTCTTTTCTTTTCCGGAAATATAGGGCAGCAGCTTTTAATCAATATCCGTTCGCTGGTGAATGTGGTATTTTTGCAGAAGGAGGATTTGCCCTGGAATTCCATAAAGGAATTTGGGACCATGTATCTGTGCTCTATGCCCCTGATTTTACTGGGGGCGGCGGTGGTTTTCCGGAAAGGCTTTTGGGGAAAAGAAAAAGATGGGGGAGGGGAAAACAAGCAGCTAGCCTGCCGGATATTGGCATTTTACTGGATCTTTGCCCTTCTCACGGGAATAATGATTAACGCAGTGAATGTAAACAGGATTAATATTATTTTTTACAGCCATATCATCTTCGGGGCAGTGGGCATTGGGTTCCTTGTAAAAAGATGGAAAGGTTCTCTTTGGGCTGTTTGCGCCGGGCTGGGAATCTTAAGCATTTTGTTTTTCCATACCTATTTTACCCGCTGGGCAGAGGAGATGGAAGATGTTTTTTATGGAGATTTCGTGGATGCCCTGGCATATGCGGGGGAGTTCAACGGCGATTGCTACCTGATCACACCGGACACCCAATACCAGGGCGCTTACAATGTAACGGAAATCCTTACCCTGTTTGTGCTGGATGTGGACGCCAGGTATTACCAGGGAGAGACGGACCGTTGGAAGAACAAGGAAATTGCTTATAGAAACAGGCTTCTTTATGGGAATCCTCCGGAGGGGACAGTTCCGCCTGGGAATGTGATATATGTAATTAAGAGCAGCGACCAGGATAAATTTTCCAGGGATGAGTTCCAGGTATCACTTTTTGGGAATTACGGCACAGCGGTGCCGTGGGCGATAGCGGCGGGGCAATAAGATTTCATATTGCCCTGCCTTTTGCTTTAACATAAGGGCAGTTCGCGGAGCGTGCTGCCCGTTGTTTATGAAAAACCAATGAGAAACCCGCCCCTGTGCCAGTAGATGTAACTGGCACAGGGGCGGGTTATTTATTACAAGCTGGCAATCAGCTGTTTTTTAATGAGAAACGCCCGATAAGCTCTTTCAGGTTTTGCGCCTGGGCTGCCAGCTCTTCACTGGAGGAGGCGCTGTCCTGGGCGGTCATGGAATTAGTGGTGACTGCCTCGGACATCTGTTCAAAACCGATATTGATCTGTTCGATGGCTGCTGCCTGTTCCCTTGCCGCATCTGCAATCTCAGCGATAATACCTGTAATTTCACTGGTATTGGTTACCACCTGGGTAAGGGACTGGGCTGTCTCATTGGCAATGCTTGTGCCGTTTTCTACGGTTTCAATGGATTTCAGGATCAGCTTCGCAGTATTCTGGGCTGCCTTTGCGCTTTCATCCGCCAGGCTGCGTACTTCCTCTGCCACAACGGAAAAGCCTCTTCCTGCTTCCCCGGCGCGGGCTGCCTCTATGGCGGCGTTTAATGACAGCAGGTTTGTCTGCTCGGCAATATCTTCGATATTTTTCATAATATCGCCAATCTTAGCAGAATCGGATTTGATATCCGCCATGGCATTGATCATAGACTGCATCTGCTGGTTGCAGAGTTCTACATTTTTCACTGCGTCCCTGGACTGCTGGCTAGCCTTGGCAGCATTGTCCGCTGTAAGCTTTACCTGGTCGGAAACATTTGTGGTGCTGGCGGTGAGCTGTTCCAGCACGCTTGCCTGGTCGGTAGTGCTGTCCGCCAGATTTTTGGCTCCCTGTGAAGCGCTGTCTGAATGGTCTGCCACAAGGTCTGCGGCGCTGTTCATCTGTGTCATTGTCTCATTGAGAGAGCGGATGATCGTATCAATAGACTCCTTTAAACTGACGAAATCTCCTGCAAAATTGGCTTCTGTCTGTATGTCCAGGTTCCCTGCCGACAGCTGGGAAAGCACCCTGGTAATATCTGAAATATAAAGGTTCAGGCTTTTGATCGTATAATCCAGGTTTCTGGAAAGGACCGCAAGCTCATTTCCGGTGTTTATCACCTCCACCGGTGTTTTCAAATCTCCTGATGCAAGCTCAACCAGGCGTTTGGTAACAATGTCAACAGGATGGATGATATCCCGGATCTGGCGTTTCATCAATATAATATTGCCTGCTAATAGCAGGAGGCCGATGAAGCTGTTGACAATTACAGAGACAATGACCATGGAAGTAAATTCCCTGTTGGGCGCAGTGATAATCAGGCGCCAGTTGTCATGGCCTTTAACCGGGCAGTAGGCAGCGAACATGGTTTTGCCATTCTGCTGGTAGGTGATGGTGCCGTTTTCCGTGCTGGAAAGGATTTTTTTGGTGGCCTTTGCCAGTGAGGCATTCTTGCCGTCTGCTTCATGCATGGTGATGGCGTTTGACTGGTCCGCAATTTTCTGCTCATCTTTATGGAAAATCACAGTCCCTTCTTTATTGATAATATATGCGTGGCCTGTTTTTCCAAAGGTGATTTCCCCGATCTTGTCATTCACCGATGTGACCAGGTCCACGATATATACTGTGCCGACAATTTTGTTATCATTATACACAGGAGCTCCCGATATAATGATGATATCGCCGTTGAGGCGGTTAATGATGGGTTCCCCTACAAAGACACCGCCCTTTGATGTTGTCTGGAAGTGGAGCTGGTCATTAAAATCGAAGTCCCCATAATTAGAATAGCCGTTCCCGTCCAATTCCACGAACCCTACCTCGTCATAATGGTTCTGTATCCGTACCCCTTCCATAGCCTCCAGTTTTGCTTCTTTGGATGCCCCGGTATCCCTGATGGTTTCCAGGGCCGCCACATTCATTGCGTTCACTTCCAGCGTATGTAAGGTCTGTTCCACTGCCGAAGAGGTGGAGTTTAGGGCCACATTTGCCATCTCATGGAGGGTATTCATGTTGCTGAAATACATAAATGTCCCGGAGACGATAATAAGTGCGACCACCACAATCAAAAACAAACGTGTAACCTGTGAAACCAGAAGTTTCTGCAGGGTCTGGTCAGGAATCTGGCTTCTTCCAGAATCTGCTGCTTTAAAATTTTGGTTTGTTGCTTTTTTCATTTTTGCCCCCTGTTTTCTGCCATTTCTGGCTGATGTAAAACTATTACTTTATAAATACCTTCTACTAATTAGTATAGCGTTTCAGGCGGCTGCTGTCAACGTATAATCTTTGTGAAAATAATTATTATACAGAATTATAATAACGCAAAAACGTTATTTTAAAGTACCAGGATCCAGTCCTTTAGCCATCTTAGGTGCATTCCGTATTCCTTACTTACAGGCAGGCCGGAAACTACCGGGAAAAATACCAGAAAGACAATCACTGCAACCAGCAGATATACTGCTGCCGCCTTTTTCCCCCATGGGAAATGTTCCTTTATCTGCAGGACGGTGTAGCCCATCATTAAAATCACGAACAAAATGGCAGGAAAATAATGATAGATAAAAGTAATCCGGCTGATGGACATCCAGGGCACATACTGGGCCAGATAGGCGATGCACAAAAACCCCGCTTTTTTGTCTTTCTTTATGATCCAGAGGAAGAATACATACAGCGTGCAGAAAATCCCCGGCCACCAGATGGCGGGATTGCCCATGCAGCTTATGGCGCTGACCTTTTCCCCTCCTACCCCGTCATTGGCGTCCAGCAGGGGCATCCAGATAATGGGCCACTCATAAAAGGGAGAGCTGTAATAATGCTCGGCCACCAGATTGGAATGGTAATCAAACATATAAACAGTGCCCTGGACCACTTTGTCCAGAAGATTTTTGTAGGGGGCATAGCCCACTACCGGAATAAAGCACAGAACATATACCAGCAGCGGTACTGCCACAAAAAACAGGCAGCAAAACCCAAACAGGCGAAGTGCCTGTTTCCGGGGAAAGTGGGTGATGGTGTACCAGAAAAACAGGATGCAAAGCCCTGCCCCTGCGTAAACCCCGGTCCATTTGGTGGCAATGCCGAAAGCCATGCTGATACCGGATAGGGCCAGTGGGGTATACACTTCCTTTGGCGGGAACCTGTCCGTAAGGGCGTCCGGGGAACTGCGGTAGGCATTGTCCTTCACAAAATACTGGTACATATAATAGTACATGAGAACAATAAAGAATGCTGCAAAAATATCAATGGTGGCAATCCGGGAAAGATTGTAGTGCATACAGTCAAAGGTTAAAAGGGCAGTGGTTACCCCGGCGGTAAAGGAATCCCGGAACAGCCTTTTGGCGAAAAGATAAATCAGGGGGATCAGGAGGATGCCAAAAACCGCAGGCATAAAACGCCAGCCGAAGGGAGCCATGCCAAATAAAAGAATGCCCAGGGAAATCAGTATTTTTCCCAGGTGGGGGTGGGTGGTCTCATAGGTGGTAAGCCCATGAAGAAATTCATAAGCAGTGCGCCCGTGGTATACCTCGTCAAACATGGTCCCTGCCATATAGGTTTTCACTGCAGGGAAGGTATCCTGTTCGTCGAAAAGGGCGGGGTAATCTTCTGCGTTTACCGGAAGGATGGGGGAGCCATCGGGCCTGCAGGCCACCAGCTCATTGAGGACGCATTGGTCATCGGTAGCTACAATGCCCAGATACCGCAGGCGGTAGTTGATGTCAATTTTATTCCATGCAAATACCGATTCCGCAGAAGCCTGCCCGTTTATCACCTCCCAGGCACCGGTAACCTCATTAAAAGCGGAGAGGGAAAAGTGCCTGGTGTTCAGGTTCCCCAGAAAAACGGAAAAGGAGCCGATATCCGTATATTCCCCGAAATCCAGTACGATGTCACGATTTACGGTATCCGTTTTATAGTAAGATTCGGGGGCATGGAAATTTCCAAGCCGGAAAAATACAAGGGCGGTAAAGGCAAACATAAGGACGGCCAGGTATTTAAAATCTTCCCGGGTAAGCACCCCGTCCCCGGATGCCCTGGAAGAAGCCGCTTTTTTTAAGAGGGCGGTAAGCCTGTTATTTATATATGTAAGAACTGGAATCATGGGAAAAACCTCCGAAATAAAAAGATTTGAAAGACATTGCTTTCCTATCCTGACGCCGGGCCAATGCGGCGATGGATTTTATCATGCTTTCTATAGTATAGCAAGTTCTAAATCCGGATACAATACTATAAAAATTTTTGTTTCAGGAGGAAGAGCTATGAAAACATATATGCAGATTACCAATGTACACGGAAGGGAGATTCTGGACTCCCGGGGAAATCCCACAGTGGAAGCGGAGGTTACCCTCACTGACGCCATTACCGGAAAACGTTATGGGGGGAGCGCCTGTGTCCCCTCCGGGGCAAGCACCGGAAGGTTCGAGGCGGTGGAGCTGCGGGACGCCCAGACCCGTTATTTTGGCCTTGGGGTACAGAAAGCGGTAGGGAATATCAACACGAAGATCAAGGAGGCGATTGCGGGAAGGAATGGCTTAAACCAGATTGAAATCGACAGGATATTGATAGAAACCGACGGCACAGACAATAAAGGGAACCTGGGGGCAAACGCAACCCTGGCAGTTTCCATGGCAGTTGCAAGGGCGGCGGCCTCATCTTTGCACATTCCCCTTTACCAGTACCTGGGGGGCGCATATACAAGGCTGATGCCGGTTCCCATGATGAACATTTTAAACGGCGGGAGGCATGCAGCTAACACAGTAGATTTCCAGGAGTTTATGATCATGCCCGTGCAGGCGGAAAGTTTTTCCCACGGGCTGCGCATCTGTGCGGAAATATATCATTTCCTGAAAAAAATCCTGGAGGAAAAAGGTCTTGCCACCAGCGTAGGGGATGAGGGAGGCTTTGCGCCCAACCTGCCGGATGCAGAGGCAGCGCTGGATCTGATTGTAGAGGCTATCGAAAAAAGTAATTATTTTCCGGGGCAGGATATCAAAATTGCCCTTGACGTAGCTTCCAGTGAATTATACAATGAGAAAACAGGCATGTACCACTTCCCGGGAGAAAGTTCCCTTAAGGGAAGCGAGGTGGTGCGTGATACGTCTGAAATGATTGCCTACTATGAAGACCTGATTTCCAAATACCCGATCCTTTCCATAGAGGATGGGCTGGCGGAGGACGACTGGGACGGGTGGAAGCATTTAACCCAGCGGCTGGGGGACAAGATCCAGCTTGTGGGGGACGACCTGTTCGTGACCAACACCAAAAGGCTGGACGCAGGGATCAAACTTCAGGTAGCCAATGCAATTCTGGTAAAAGTCAACCAGATCGGTACAGTCTCAGAGGCCATGGAAGCGATTGAAATGGCGCAGAAAAACGGATATAAGGCAGTGATATCCCATCGTTCCGGGGAAACGGAGGATACCTTTATCGCGGACCTTGCGGTAGCAGTAAACGCAGGGCAGATAAAGACCGGGGCCCCCTGCAGGAGCGACCGTGTTGCCAAATACAACCAGCTCCTTCGCATAGAAGAGGAGCTTGGGAGCGTTGCGGCATACAAGGAGCCTTTTAACAAAATCTAAGAAAGAAAACAGCCGGGGTTTGCGATACTCCCGCGGCACCCCCGGCTGCCATTGTTTTTCTGTACTGCAAAAATACACAAGAACAAAACAGAAAGGAATCAGCAAATGACAAAGCAAAAAAAAGCAACTATACGCAGGGTGTGCGCCATGCTGTTAGCTGTGGCGGTACTTGGGATACTGCCGGTTAAGGATGTATGGGCAGTGACTTCCAGCGGTGCCATCGCCCAGGGGATCGACGTATCCAAACACAACGGTGCCGTAAACTGGGGAAAGGTGGCTTCCTCCGGGATGAAATTTACTTTTATCAAAGTGGGGAGCACCAAAAGCGGGGTTGACCCTCAGTTTGCCGCCAACATTACAGGTGCCCAGGCGGCTGGCCTGAAAACAGGTGTTTACCTTTACTCCTACGCGGTGACGCCGGAACAGGCAGCGGTGGAGGCCAACCTGGTCTTGCAGTGGATTGAGCCTTATGTGGTCAACTACCCTATTGTCTTTGACATTGAAGACAGCTGCCACAAAAACCTCCCCGAGCAGCAGCTGATCAATATCATCAACGCATTCTGTACCGTGATTGACGCGGCGGGCTATTATCCTATGGTGTATTCCAACAAGAATATGTTCGTGGGGAAAATGAGTATTGTAGGCTGGGACAAATGGGTGGCACAGTACAATGACAAGTGTGAATATGATAATAATGTGTGTTTCTGGCAGTATTCCAGCAGCGGCAATGTAAACGGCGTAAGCGGCAGGGTGGATATGAACTACCAGTACAAGGATTACAGCCAGTTAATTATCCCGGAAGGGTTTGTGGGGCATAACGGCAGTACCCGTTTTTACAGCAACTGGAAAATGCAGAAGGGATGGGTGGATTACAATAACACCAGATATTATTTGGACGGCGCAGGCAACCTGGTAACAGGCTGGTTTACCGACGCCACAGGGAATACATATTATTTATCTCCTGCAGACGGAAGCATTGCCAGGGGACAGTGCCCCATAGACGGCGGGGACTATTATTTTACTGCAGAGGGCGTTAAGACTATGGGCTGGGTGGATATAAATAATGCAAGATATTACTATGACCCGGCAGCCAATGGGACCATGAAAAGGGAATGGCTCAGTGACCAGGCGGGAAACAACTATTACTTTGACAAGGCCGATGGCCATATGCTCACCGGTGCCCAGGCCATAGACGGTGCGAACTATCTTTTCAGCCCTGACGGGATCCGTATGGCCGGCATGGTCCCAAGGGAGGACGGCAGCAGCTATTACTATGACCCTGCAACCGGAAGGATGGTCACCGGCTGGTTTGAAACAGAGGGAAAGACCTGCTATGCGGATGAAGCGGGACGTGTGGTGACAGGCATTTACGAAGTGGACGGCCAGCCCCGCTACTTTGATGAAACTGGCGCCATGGCCAGAAACCAGGTCCTGGAACTGAACGGCGTTACCTATAATGCTTCCGCAGAAGGGATCCTGGCCCAGGTGGTGGAAGAAGCACCGGCCCCTGAAGCGGCTCCTGCACCGGAAGCCCCTGCACAGGCAGCCCCTGCGCAGCCGGCAGCATAAAATATAAATTAGAAAACATGGCCGGAAAGAATGAAATTGGCCAGAACATTTTATTATGGAAAATTTTGAAAAATGCTTGAAATTTGCATGCCGATGTGTTATACTTGAACATACTTGGCATTGGGAGGTGTGGAAATGGAAGTATTAAGAATTGTTATTCAGATAATTTTTATTATATTGTGTATCGCACTGACAGTGCTGGTACTGATGCAGGAAGGCAAATCGGCAGGCTTGGGAGCCGTAAGCGGAGCTGCTGAAACATACTGGGGTAAGAACAAGGGACGTTCCATGGAAGGGAAACTTGTAAAGATTACCAAGTATCTGGCAGTTGGTTTTATGGTGATAACTGTTATATTAAATCTAAATGTATTTTAGGAATTGGGGCATTCTTGTATAAAGAATGCCTTTTTGTTACAATAAGCCGGCCCGCGGAGCGTGACGGTGTTTGTTACAATAAGCCGGCCCGTGGCAGCGTTTGTTAACATAGGATGCCTGGGGATTTATCATTTTAAGGAAAGGGGCCTGGAAAGATAAGGCAGGCCCCGGTCAGGAGGAATGTGAAAAAGGACAGTAAGCAGGAATTAAGGGATAAACGCAAGGAGTTGCTCTGCCAACTGGTAGAGGAGGAACTCTACGTACCCATGAAGGAAAAGGAAATTGCCGTTTTCATGCAGGTGAAACCGGAAGAGAGGCAGGAATTAAAAGAAATTTTAAACCAGCTGCTGGCAGAAGGGAAGCTGGAGCTTACAAAGCGGGGAAAATATGTGAAAGGCCAGGAGAAGGTGCAGGGGCTTACAGGAACCTTTATCAGCAACGGCAGGGGATTTGGGTTTGTTGAAATTGAAGGGAGGGAACAGGACCTCTATATACCGGAAGACGAAACAGGCGATGCCTTTCACATGGACACAGTGCAGGTAGAGCTTTTGGACGGGCAGCATGGAAAGCGGCAGGAGGCAAAGGTAGTAAAAGTGTGTGCCCATGGGCTCACCCAGTTAGTGGGCACCTACGACCATGGGGGGAATTTTGGCTTTGTGATACCCGACTGTGACAAAATTCCCACAGATATTTTTATTCCCAAAGAGCGTTCTAAAGGGGCAGTATCCGGGCATAAAGTGGTAGTGGAGCTTACCAGCTATGGGGATGGGCGCCACAAGCCGGAAGGGAAGGTCATTGAAATTTTAGGCCATGCCAACGACCCGGGAGTGGATATTGCCTCCATTGTCAGAGGCTATGGGCTTCCGGTGGAATTTTCAGAAAAAATGTTGAACCAGGCCCAGCGGGTATCGAAAGATGTGAGCGAAAAAGACCGGGAGGGGCGCAAAGACCTGCGGGATGTGCAGATGGTGACCATTGACGGGGAAGATGCCAAGGACCTGGATGATGCAGTAAGCCTTTCCAGGGAAGGGGACAAATACTATTTAGGGGTCCATATAGCGGATGTGACAAATTATGTACAGGAAAATTCCGCCCTGGACCGGGAGGCGCTGCAGCGGGGAACCAGCGTATATCTGGTGGACCGGGTAATTCCCATGCTGCCCCATGCCCTGTCAAACGGAATCTGTTCCTTAAATATGAAAGAGGACAGGCTGGCTTTAAGCTGTTTGATGACCATTGACCAAAAGGGCAGCGTAACGGACTATGAGATTGCGGAAACCGTTATCCATGTGGACCAGAGGATGACCTACACAGCGGTGAACAAAATATTAGAAGGGGATAAGGAGACGGAGGAAGAGTATCAGGAGTTGGTGCCCATGTTTTTCCAGATGAAGGAGCTGTCCGATATCCTCAGGGAAAACAGGAAAAAGCGGGGCTCCATTAATTTTGATTTCCCGGAAAGCAAAATCATCCTGGACAAGAAAGGGGTTCCCCTGTCCATTAAACCCTATGAAAGGAATGCCGCTACCAAAATCATTGAGGACTTTATGCTTTTGGCCAATGAAACGGTTGCCCAGCATTTTTACTGGATGGAAGCGCCGTTTGTTTACCGGACCCACGATAACCCGGACCCGGAGAAAATATTAAAGCTGGGAACCTTTATTTACAATTTTGGATACCATATTAAGGTGAAAAGCGGCGATAATGAAATCCATCCCAAGGAAATTCAAAAGCTCCTGGGGAAGATAGAGGGGACGCCGGAAGAGGCGCTGATCAGCCGGCTGGCCCTGCGGAGTATGAAAAGGGCACAGTACTCAGTGGACTGTACCGGGCATTTTGGCCTGGCATGCAGGTATTACTGCCACTTTACCTCCCCGATCAGAAGATACCCCGACCTGCAGATCCACCGAATTATCAAAGAACAGCTCCGTGGGCGGCTTTCCCGCCAGCGGATGGACCATTACTTTGAAATCCTGCCGGATGTGGCGAAACACTCATCCCAGATGGAACGCAGGGCAGACGAGGCGGAGCGCGAAACAGATAAGCTGAAAAAAGCCCAATATATGGAAGGGAAGATCGGCCAGGCTTTTGAGGGCGTCATTTCAGGTATTACTGCCTGGGGCGTTTATGTGGAACTTCCGGATACCGTAGAGGGCATGATCCATGTGTCCAAGCTTTCCGGAGATTATTATGATTACAATGAAGAAACCTATGAGATGGTTGGAAGGGATACAGGCAGGAGCTTTAAATTGGGGCAGAAAATAAAAATAGTGGTAAATGACGTGGATGTATTGGACAAAAGTATTGACTTTGTGCTTGCGCCGGAAGAGGAATAGAAACCTCCCGGAGAGCGAAAAGCATTTTTCCGCTCTCCGGGAGGTACAGCAGGGTGCAGAAAGAGGGAATATATGGCAAAAAATGAAATGAAGCTGGTAGCCAATAATAAAAAAGCATACCATGATTATTTTATAGAAGAAAAATATGAAGCCGGGCTGGTTTTACACGGGACGGAAGTAAAATCCCTGCGTATGGGGAAATGCAGTGTGAAGGAGTCCTTTATCCGGATTGAGGGGGGAGAAGTTTTTATTTATGGAATGCATGTAAGCCCTTACGAGAAGGGCAATATTTTTAATAAGGATCCCCTGCGGGTAAGGAAACTTCTTCTGCACAGGCAGCAGATACGGAAGCTTATTGGCAGCATAGCGGAAAAGGGCTATACGATTGTCCCCCTTACCGTTTACTTTAAGGACGGCAGGGCGAAAATGGAAATCGGCCTTGCCAAGGGGAAAAAGCTTTATGACAAACGGCAGGATATTGCCAAGAAAGACCAGAGAAGGGAAGCGGAGAAAGAAATGAAAATCAGGCTGAGGAACTGATTTTTGTGCAATTTCCATTTCCCATGGAAATTTTTATTGGATATTGCATTTTTACCATCTGTTGGGTATAATATAGATAAGCAAGGGATAGTAAAGGTTTCGACAGGGGCCTTGCAGCTGGAGAAGCTATCCGCAGGCGATGCGTCAAATCGCAAAATAAATATAAACGCTGAAGACAATTTAGCATACGCTGCCTAAGGGCAGCTGTCTGGCCTGATGCACCTACACGGCAGGAACCAGGCATCGACTATGTAGGAAACGACGCAGGCTAAGCTTTGCACCTGTGGGCGTATGATGAAGCTACTGAATAAGCCGGGGTGTCGGTTTCCTGGCTTAGGAGGGAATGAGGGGGTTCCCCGGAATAACCGGCTATGATAGTAGAAGGACAGGGAATGGGTCTTTGGACGCGGGTTCGACTCCCGCCTATTCCACTTATGAGGTCGCTCGACGAACACCCGAAGCCACGGTAATTGTTATCCGCTTCGGAATCGTCTTGGCCTGTAAGCTCCAGATTTGACCATATTTGAGTTTTTAGGTCAAGGGCTTATAAAATGCTTAGCAAGCAGTTAAAACGCGAATATGGAGACCGTGGGAGTCCAGAAGGCTATTCTGGGCTCTTACTTTGTCCTGGCACTTGCCTCAACCTGGCGTAACAGCCTATCTCGCTCGGCCATAAGGCTTTCCACCTGCTGCCGTAGTATGTCAACTTCTCTTTGCCTTGGCACCTCATGGCATTCAAGGCTAATTGATACAGAGGATAAAGTCGCCCGTACCTTTTTAGAGACTTCCTCCTGTAAAGCCCTCTTTGTGGTTTCCCGTACAGTTCCACGAACCATACCGTCAATATCAACTTCATGTACAGTACGGTAAATAGCCTTCTCCACTTTTTCTTCCACAATGCTTTTTACAAAGTCAACGATAGTCTCACGGTTTATTCCGTTATCCGCGAGCATCTGAGTCAGCATTTTCCGCAATTCGATCTGTTCAATAGTCATAACATCTTTCCTCCATTTCTTTGTGAAGTCTCTGCCGCATATAGCTTCTGGCTTTCTTTTTCAAATGTCTTTTCCAGTGCCGGATAGTTATGGCTTTAGTATGATTCCTGGACCACCTATAATCATCAAGAACATATTTTCCAGGATGCTCGTTTTCACCATAGGCCCGCATTTTTCTAGCCATAAAATCACTCCTTTTCTTCAAAGAATACCCTTGCGTATTCGGCTTTTAATAGCCGAAGTTGCTCAAGATAGCGTAATGCTGCCAGAGTAGCACTGTAATCAACGCCTGGCTCTTCATCCTCATAATACGCGCAGAGTCTTTTCAAGTTTTCGATCAGCGTATCAAGCTCAGGGTCTGGCGTTTCCTTGCTATGTAAATGCAACTGAACCGGATAGGCTGCTCGTTCTCGAAGCCAGTTTTCCACGCCAAGCGGCATTAGGCAAATATCTGTCATTGATCCCTTATATTTCTGATTGAGCTCCTTGATAAAATCGTCTACAAGCACATAGGCTTTCATTTAGAATCGCCTCCTTTATGAGCCTCTAAAATTTTTTCGCATTCTTTTAATAATCTTGTGGCTTCGTCAGAAAGACACTGCAATTCTTGATTATGCTTTTCCCTGGCCTCGTAAAAGGCCGGGTCCTTCAAGGCATTCTACCAATTATTGATAAACTGCTGAACCTCCTGAACGGTATTAAAGCCGACTTCGATTTCATAGCCATTCCTGGCCGTAAAAATCTCGTAGGCATGATCGTTCCGTTCGTCATTCAGGGCAACGCCAAAATACAGTTCATCCCGCAGGCTTTCATCCATAGGCCCAAACCGTACATCATCATAAAGCGGGCCAACCATAGGGCAGTTGTTCTTAAACCATACTCGGTAATTATCAAGAATATAATCACTTGTAATGCCACCCAGAATCTTACAGATTTCCGCCAGCCTTCCGGCGAGTTCGTCGTCGTCGCAAAACCAGTCATACCAACCTGCGTCGATCTGAGAGTTGCGGTCTTTAGCATGAAATTCACCGCTTGCATACCTAACGCAAAACTCGCGCAAGGTCATTTCCTTATTTGCCATATTTTCCTTTCTGCCCTCGTAACCTCCGGGGCGGGCAGTTTATTATAAAATCTCAACTTTCTTTGCGGCTTCCATTTTGTCTGAAATTATGTCGCTGCACTGCTCGATATAATCAGCTACGTCATTCCATACACGATAGTTGGAAGTCAGCTTTTTTACCTGATCGAATATCTCCATACAATCGGTGCAAGCGAGAAATTTTTCAAGCATAAGCTCCGTAATAACAACATACGGAACAAACTCATTGCCGTAGCAATCCTGCATAAAAGCCTTCTTTGTGAGCTGCGTCATTGCCACACATACCATATTTTTATTGTCTTTAAAATGTCCGATTGCCGCGTATACCTTCATTTTATTTACCTCCGTGTGTTTCATTTGATAAATCAATTTTAACGCCTTTGCTGAATTTCGTATGCCGACGAAACACACGGAGTTTTAGGATTCTCTCTATGCAATATCGCTAATAGCACAATACGCATTATCCACATAATCCTGTGCTTCTTCGATCGCAGCTATATAAGATTCCATTTCCTCACCGCGTTCGCCCTGCTGGAAAGATTCCGGCAAATTATCATGGGCTTCCTGTTCCTCGTCTTTAACTTCCTCTAAAATATCTCTTGCCTGCTCCAACAGTTCTGCGGCTTCGGCAAGGCGTTTTCTCCTGGCTTTATTCATTGGTTTTCTTCCTATGGGTTATAAACTTCTTTATGCAAAAGAATACATTGCTGCTGCGGCTGATTATGACCATCAGCGCAATAGAAAAACGAAGCTACTGCTTCCGGCTCTTTAGAATCCGGGAAAGTTTCATTTACCAAGTCGATCAAATCCTGCTTGGTAAGAGATTTCATGCCCTGCATATATTTCTCCTTTACCCTCGTAACCTCCGGGGCGGGCTGGTTTTATCCTTCGATACTTCTGGCTGTTGCGGTTGCTTTGCCGTCTGTCTTGCCTTCGCTGTAGGCTCTGCCGTCACTGGAAGTAGTCAAGCTGGTATTCATACGGCGGAAGTTTTTGGAATGCTCCGTATAGGCTTCTTCAATTTCCTTCGGCACAACAATCATAAGCGCGGTGCACTGCTTATCAAGCACTTCTTTAATGCCGTCGCAAAATCCTACGAGATAGGTATTCAGGACGCCCTTAGTGTCGCGGCCTTCCTTCTTGCATTTCAGGTAATACCGATTAGCCAGCTTGTTGCCGGTCTCAAATAAGAACTTGAAAACCTCAACAGCGATTTTGGCGTCTTTCTCATAGCCATAAAATGCGATTGCGTCCCGGTTGATGGAATAGGTCTTGCAGCAGAAATTCTTTGCGATAATTTGGGACAGCGTATAGCGCCATTTGCGTACGTAGTGGCAATTTGCCTTTGGCATATAAGTTTCCTCGACAATATTCTGCTTAAGGCTTTTGCCTTCAAGGTCCGCAAGCTCGATATTGTACTTTGCCATGAGCTCCTGAGCTTTAAGAGCTGCGGATATTGCTTCGTTCTCGCTGGGGTTATTTCCTGCCAGGGCCAAAAGTTTTTCGATCTTCTCTAAAATTTTTTCTCTGCTTTCCATATTAAAATCCTCCGTGCGTTTGATTTGGTGTTTCATTTGATAAATCAATTTTAACGTGTTTGCTTAAATCCGTATGCCGACGGAATGCACGGAGTTTCAGCATTTCTGCTATGCGGTTCTGCTAAGAATTGCCGCGTCCTAATCTGTTATGTAAAATTAACCATGTTGACAGTTTTGACAATTCTCTTATAATCGGCGTTCTGCAAATCTATCTTGCTATGCCGCACTTTACGATTAAGTTCTTTCTTACGCATAGAAATTCCGTGCCGGAGCTCGCCGCGATAACTGTAAGAACCATTTCCTCTTGCCCAGGAATTACGCTTTGCGTGAGCATTTCCAGGGCTTGGCTTTGGCTGGGCCATCCTATCACCTCCATATTCGCATTTTAGGCCTTAGCCCTTATAAATTTACTGCCTGAGCTGTTAAAGCTCAAATATGGGCTCCGTGGAGCTCCACAAGAGCGTCTTAGGCTAATCCACCTCTTTATATTCAAGCCGTATACCGCCATATTCCCAAAGGTCTTCCCTTAATTCGTCCATAGAGACCTCACCAGCTTCCCAGCGATGATAAAGAGCAAGAACTTTTTCCGTAAACTCCTGGCCACGTTTATATGCCGTTTTCGGCCAGTAGTCAGTTATCAGCACTTCCAGCGGAATCGTGAGCATAAGGGTCATTGCCTGGTTTACGGCTTCTTCTGTAGCGTCAGCTTTCAGCTTATCGATCTGCGCTTGCGTTAGGGTATATACTTTTTGCTTTTTCTGGTCGGCTCTTTTCTGCCGCCGCATTTCTGCCCGTCCCATATTTTCACTTCCTTTAGAGCCGTTCTTCATAATTGGCGCACGTGTCCCGGTATTCAGTAACGCAACCGTAGCAGTCGGAAGAAGTGTTGCTGCACGTCCATTCTTCATCCCAGGGGTCATGCTCATGCCATTTACAAGTGCCGCAGCATTCATCAAAATAACTCATATTAACACACTCCTTTATAGCCGACATAATACGGCGATTCATTTGCGAGAAATACCTTTGTATCTACAGTAATTCTGCCGTAGCAATCATACTCATAAGTTTGCTTTACTGCCGGAAGAAAAAGTGCGCCATGCCAAAAAGGGTACTCGGCTTCCTCAGCTTCGGCCTGTTCCTTTGTCATGCCATACAACTCATAAGCCAGACCGCGCTTTTCTTCGAGTATTTTTGTTACATAAAAATCCACTAAATTCATGCCGCTCCTTTCTGTCAGCAGAAGTAGCAGAGTATTATAAGAAACTTATAAAATGTAAGAATTAAGAGTAAAGCCTTTATTCTTATTTCTTAAATTTTATAAAGTCTATAGGAATATCTGCTACTTCTGCTGACGTCCTTAATAAACCCGGCCCGTTTGTCTGTCTTCAAGTTCGATATGATTTACAACTCGAAAACCGGCTTCCCAGACAATAAAGAGGATAACCCTGATAAGAAAGCGTGCTTTACGCTTTCTTGTATCATCATAAAATACGCAGCCGGCGGTAGGGTCGGGATAACCTTCCGAATTATGAAAATGCCGGCTCATAAAACTACCCCCATTCTTTCAAACTGCCGGCCAAACTCAAAGCCGAGTCGAACCATTTCAATGTCCATATGGTCGCACACATCTTTGATATTAGTCGAAACTAACTCACGGACACAAACATAGTCTTCTCTGGCATAAGCATTTACGGCCTTATCGAAAAGCCCCAAAAAGAAAGCGGCCTGATCGGGGTTGGTTTCCTGCAATGACATCATAAAATTATCCTCCTTTCTGGCGGGCCAGGAGCGCTTAAGCGCGCTCCATAGCTACGTCACAATCTCCGCATTTGATATTCAGGTTTTCCGCAGAGCGGAAAGTCTGGCCGCATTTCGGGCAGGTATAAGTAAACATAACCCTGGCGGCTTTGGCTTTCTTAGTCGGCAAGATACGGGCAAACTTGATTGACATATCAATGCCGGCTGCCTTGATCTTCTCGGTGAAAGCGTCGGTCGGAGAGGTATACGCATGGCCGTTGGCTCTATCATACTCAACCGTAAGATCACGGGCCTCACATTCTTTTTTGAAGTTGCCATTATGGTAGCGGCCATTCTGGCAGGTATCAGAAATGCCGTTCTCCATACAGTTCAGGTGCACCATTTCATGGAGCAGAGTTGCAGCAGTAACCTCGATAGGCCGGTTAAGAAACTCAGCGCCAATATTGATCTCGTACATAGCCTCGTTCTCAGCTTCATTTTTCCAGATTTTCTTGGTGGAGCAATGCCCGTAAGCTCTCGGCGTGCTCTGTACCGTAATAACGGGCTTTGCCAGCGTGCCGTCAAAGTAAAGAGCGTTGAGCTTGTCAAAAATGGTTTCCAGGTTCTGGATAGCTTCGCTCATTTTCATAGCGCCGTCAGCCGTAGGCGTATCTGTCTCTTTTTCCACTTTTGCTTTGGGAGCTTTTCCGGCTTTGAGGGTCTTCGAGGTTTTAGCCGGCTTTTCTTCCGACGTTTCCTCTGCGGGAGTATCAGCCTTAGCCGGAGCTTCGGCCTCAATCTGTTCTGCGGTAGCCGGTGCAGCTTCTTCCTCAGCCGGTGCGGCTTCTTTGGTAGTAGCCGGTTTTTCCTCAACGGGAGCTGCAGCTTCTTCTGCCTGAGGTTCCTGAGCAGGCGCTTTCTGTTCCGCTGCTTCGTCCTCAACCTTTGCCCACCATCTTTTCAGGGTAGCAGCGCTGATTGTTTTCTCCTTGCCGTCGTCCATGGTCACGAACACGGTTTTGGTCTTGGCGTCAACAACACCGTCAGTGGTTAAAAAGGTACCGGGATTTTTCTTGCTTTCATACTTCATCATGATTTTTTCCTCCTTAAATTGGGTTGATGTATTTGATGATTTAATATTAACGCTTTTGCTTGATTTCGTATGCCGACGTAACTAACGGGATTTCAGTTTATTTTCCGTGCGGCATTAACAATATTGCTTGTTTGTGAGTCAAAGCATAGGCTCCTGAGTAGGAGCCCGCTTGTTAACAAACTAATAAAGGACTATGAATAAATTCGCGTTCCGTTACAAGGCTTACGAAATTTCCCTGTTTGCCTGCTTTGCCGATAACCTTATGGATATTTTCAATATCCGTTTTGATGATTGCGCCGGACTCTGTTTTGAATACCATGTGCTTTGTCGTTGTTCTTTCCAAAGTGGCGTACTCGCCGAAACAGCTATGGCCTGAACCACAGTGGCCTACAAAAACTTTCTGACCGATCTCGATATTCTCGAATTTTCCACAGCTCCAAATCTTCATTTTATTTACCTCCATGCGTTTGATTTGTGTTTCATTTGATAAATCAATTTTAACGTGTTTGCTTAAATCCGTATGCCGACGGAACGCACGGAGTTTCAGCATTTCTGCTATGCGCTTTTTACAGAAGCTCGTCAGGCGTACAGCCTAAAGCCTTTGCCAGCTTAAGAGCATTTTTAAGCGTAATATTCTCCGGCTTTATCTTACCGGTTTCGATCTGGTGTATTTTCATATAATGAACGCCAGAAAGTTCCGCAAGCTGCTGTAAAGTCAGCCCTTTCTCTTGCCTGAGTTCACGTAAGCCCATTTTGCTACCTCCATTTCATTTTTCACCAAAGGCCCCATACGGGGCCTTATTTGCCGAGTGTTAAACACAGAAGCCGGGGGCTACGCCACGAGAAGCGCTGGCACCGTCGTTGCTGGAGTTGCGAGAGTTGTCGACGAGACAAAAGTTGGTGGTATTCGCCGCGCTGGGAGACGCCAGCCACCACCAATCAGGGTCGCCGTCACGGAGTTTAATACGGTTTTCGGATTCCTGATAGTAGAGGATATGCACATCATCCTCCGGGCAAACATACCAGCCATCTTCGCCGAATACCTCACGACGAGAGAACAGCCAGAGCTTATGTCCGCGGCGCTCCTTGATAACCTCCTGCAGATCGTCGGGCAGCAGGTCGAAGATTTCTGTGTCAAGGTACTTAGCCATCCGGGACGCTTCATAGCCGCCTTCGTTGGTCCAGTCCTCATTCATGGGAGCTTCCTTAGAAAGAATATCCTTGAAAGCAAAGAGGACCTCATTTTCCTTATATGTATTGATTCCGGCAACTGCGATTCTCATTTTCTCGCCATTCTTAAGTGTGATCGAAATAATATCACCGACGCTCAAAAGTTCTGCGGCTTTGCCACTTTCGCAAAAAGCTGCAATATCTTTCCAGGTGATCTCCTTAATTACTGTCTGTGTTAATGTTGGCATAATGATTTCCTCCTTTATGCGTACTCGCATTGTGTCAATATTGGGTATGGGTTTTTAAAGTTTCGTGTTTCTAACAACTGAATCCGGTCAAGAATATAATTTGCGTCCTTGCTGGATAAACTCGTTAAATTACCTTCTGAATCAGCGGGGCCTACAATCAATATGCTTCCGACAAGCTGTGCCTGCCCCAAATTATTGATTGCTGAAATTTTCTGGGGTTCTTTAAAAAGGCCTTCATCATCGCAAATGATTTCAACAGTCTTTGTACCAATCTTGCGTACTGTAATATCAATACATGAACAACCGAGCAACGTATAAAATACTTCAAGCTCGTCGGGAACATTCACAATCCCGAATACCTCTTTTGCCGTATCTACCAGAACTGCAGTAATCCTTTTCCGCTTCAAAATTATTCGCCTCCAGGCGTTTACTTTTTGAAAAACTTGCAGTATAATAACCTCACTGGCAAGCGGCCCCTAAAGCCGCTGCTTTTTATCCGGTCAGGTACTCGAGATAATCGGATTCAGTCGCAAACAAAATCCACTGACCATCAACGAGACCCATATAACCGGATGAGGTTACATATCCCTTCATAGGGTGGGTACCTCCTTTCTGAGTTCCAATAGCTGGTATCTATTGGGGCTCTTTTTATTTATCCTCTGAATGGCTCTCACCTGCTCGCCAGGAGTCTTACGGTCACACACATTCATTTGACATTTTTAATTTTAACGTGTTTGCTTAAATCCGTATGCTGACGAAGCGCACAGAGATTCAGCGATTATGCTATGCGGTTCTAACGGAGACTTAACTCACGAATCGTGTAGCCGTACATAAGACCTTTATAATGAAAAGCGTCTATACGCTCCGGGTGATCACCACGAGACTCAATAAAAGCCTGGGCTTTAGCAAGGGACGTATAGGCCTCCTGACTGATTCGAGGCATACCATAATCCGGGCAAACTGACACGACAAAAACATATTTCACGCTATCACCTCCTTAAAAATTTTAGGCTGAAAAGTATCATCATGAATTTTAAGTAAGTGAACCTCCTGAAAAGTGGAGAGCCATACGCTCCAAACAGTCCCGTCGTCGCGAATCACTAAAGCCTTATCAAAAGTTTTGTCAGGATAGAGAACCCGACACACATGGCCAGAGCATTGCTTTTCCTGGGCATAGCAATATGGCTCATTGCCTCCGCGTTTGACCGGACCACACATAATATATGTGTTGCCAGTATTCGGGCGCCGGAAATAAAACGGCATATCTTCAAGGCGAATTTCGTTGATCGGTAATTCACTTAGCTTCATGGTTTTTGCTCCTTTCCTGAAAAATCTGGCCGAGTGCACAATGCAAAAAGAAAGCCTTAATATTTTCCGGAGTATCGTCATAGTCTGTTCGCAGAATCAAAATACAGTTTCCGGCCTGATTGCTCCATGCAATATCAAAATTCATGTAGCTGTAACCCTGTAAGCAGTCCTTTATGGCCTGACATTCTCTTTCGGCAAAATAGCCGAGCTCTTCAAAAGTGTATTCCTTCATGACTTCTTGCTCCTTTCTTCAAATTCTTTTCGCTGCCGGGTTTTATCCAAAAAGCCAGTAGCCTGCCCGTGATGAACAGGCACCCATTTTTCATTACGGCCGATACCGGTTTGGGTCGGGAGCTGATGGTCATAAACTGCTACATGTTTACCGGTTTCGGTATTCTGGAAAATCGTAAATGCCGCCATGCTGAACCTCCTTAGATTTATTTCATCGCATTCCAAAACTGAGTCACGGTGCCAACAAACTCAAAACCAAGTTTTTCGGCGTGGGTCTGCTCATCCCAAGTACCAGAAACATAATTACCGTTCTTAACCATGATGATGTCATGCTTCATTTCCTTTGCGTACTCAACTCTTTCTTTTAAGTTTGTCATTTTATTTACCTCCGAACTTGTGTTTGTTTCATTTGATAAATTTATTTTAACGTGTTTGCTAGGCTTCGTATGCCGACGTAACTGCCAGGATTTAAGCAACTTCGCTATGCAATTCAGCCGAAACTTACGAACCGACAGCAGAATCAGCAGTTTTTAGAGCGCCTGCTGACCGATCTGCTGACACTCTAAAGCCTTGGTATTGCTGGCTTTCTTAGTAGACGTCAGCAGAATCAGCAGATATTTACCTATAATTAAATTGAAATATAAGAATTAAGAGTAAATATATAATTCTTAAATCTTGCATTTTATATTTATATAAGGGTATTTGCTGAAACTGCTGACCGCTGACAGGCGCGGGCCGTTATCGGAGCAGAGCTGCCCGGTTTCCCGGGCAGCCCACGCTCTCAGGCTTGACACGCTTTCAGATACCGCTTAGCTTCTTCGGATTGCTTCCAATCTTCAAAGGCTTTTCTGTTTGCCGGATTCTCATAAAACTCTTGAGCGGCTTGCAGTAGATCGGTAAGCGCGCGTCTTTCAATTTCTGCGCCTACGTCCATTTACTTTTCTTTGAGCTTGTGCTACAATACTCTTTGTGAGTGGGATTGTAGCTTTGGCTCTTTCTCCTTTCTGGGTCGGCTGTTGGAGCAGTCGGCCCGTATTTTTATCAGGTGTTGCACCTGATATATTTATATTAACGCTATTGCTGAAAACCGTATGCTGACGGAACTAACGGAAATTCGGCGACATTGCTGTACAATACCGCCGAAGAAGAAAATATACTATGCTTTTATATTTATAATTGTGTATCAATACTCGCCAACACCCGCTTCGCCCGCTTTTCCAAACCACTGATACTCAGTTCTTCCGCATTTTATAGTTGTGATATAGGTGTGTTTGTAAATTCTTTTATCAATTTTTGCAAGCTCTCGAATAATTGAATTGGGCTCATTCTTTGTAACTTCGATTGTCTTTTGCGTCTTTTTTCCGTTTACTTCAAATTTTATGGTAGCTTTCATATAAGTCTCCTTTTCTATGTTCGTACTCTTAAGTACTGGCCTTAATGTTATTGTCGTTTGACATTTTTAATCTTAACGTGTTTGCTAGAGTCCGTATGCCGACGGAACTAACGGAAATTCGGTAGCGTTGCTGTATAATACTGCCGAAATGGGAGAGCTACAATAAATATTTGTTTTATTTCTGCCACTTTTTATAAGTGAATATGGTAGTCAGTCCACTTCTATGCGTTTTTGTCTTTATGCCGTCTTCGTTAAACTCGCGCAAGCTCTGGATAATTTTTTCATAGTGGGCTTCGTTGTCCTCATAACGGTTGCCGCTTGATAAGAAGAAGCGAAACTCTTTTCTAAATTCGGCATATGTTGAGTAGGTTCTTGTTTCTCCGCTTTTCGCAATAACCGTAACTTCGACGTCCTCTCCCTGTTCTTCGGGGTCAATCCAGATATTGATGGACTGATTGCCTTCGGCAATGTTTACTTCCAGGCGATCATTCAGATCGCAAATATAATCATTGAAATGTCCTTCGGCTGTACTCCTGTAAATCGGGTAGCCTGCGCGCTCGCTGCTCTCGTCGTCCTTCATATAGTCGGTAGGGAAAATCTCGTCAGCTTTTAACCAGGCTTCTTTCATCGTTCTTACTTTTATCATGCTTATATCCTCCATTTTCTTTATTTCGTTTACGCCGGTATTTCATTCAGGTCCGATTGATTCAACCATTGCCGAATGTTTCTTGCGGTGCTTGACGTTCATTTGATAAATCAATCTTAACGTGTTTGCTAGAATCCGTATGCCGACGAAACAAACGGGATTTCGGGATATTTCCTGTGTGATTTAACTAATATTGCTAGAATGAAAATGTGAAGAATAATATATGGAATGAAGAAAAATACTATATTTTGTACTTGACAAACTATTGCTCATACCATATACTGTGTAAGAACGGAAGTTCGATATGAGATTGAGTGCAACGCCTCATATAGAAAGGATGATGAATATGCCTAAAAGAGTATCAGTAACAAGAGAATCAGAAACCGGAAGAAATTTAGGCTTCCACGATAATTATACCGGCACGAATATGAACCGTCCGCAATTTGTACGGCAAATTGAGAACGGTAACTATCCGCACCACCATGTAAGAGTTATAAACGGCGTAAAAACGCCGGTTTCAAATCCAGACAGAAGTACCCGTAATAACCTTGGCTAGTTTTCAAGAGGCACGCACTCAACCTTATACCCATCATGCCAAACGATCTCACCGTTATCGGTAATCATACCGAGGACTTCGTCCTTATCTGATAAAAACAGAATCTCTTTGAAATTCTGTCCGCAGATACTTATTCCCTTTTCAGTTGTAGCTAATTGCTTTGTGTTATTCATTTAAACGCCTCCCAGGTCGTCCACGGTCTCCGTATTCGCGTTTTATGGTCAAGGCTAGTAGTTTATAAGCCTAAGGCCTAAAAACGCGAATATGGTCAAATCTGGACCTTATTTTTTCAGATACTTCATTGAGCAGAATCCGGTTATGCTACCATAGGTTACATAGAGCCATTTCATGCCGTCAATAACAGAGTAGTAGCCATAGCACTGTACTGTTTTTCCGTTCGGAATAGTAGCAAGGCTTTTCTTGTTAGTACCGGCACCGGCCCGGATATTTAAGGCAGACGCCGTTACTTTGTATGTACCGGCGAGAGACTTATCAAAGCTCTGCGCTGATTCTGCTTTTGCAGAGGATGAAGCTTTCGGCGAATAGCTGTAATACTCCCCATTGGAATTGCTGGTGTAAGCGTACCCGCAGCTTGCGCCGGGCCATACGATTTTGTACCAGTCAGAAGCCAAAACTTCCAGGACTTCAACGGCTGTTCCTTTGCTGATAGTGCCGTAGCTCTTATGAGAAGTACCGGCACCCGATCTGATATTCATATTGGTCTTTGCGGTAGCTGTGCCGATTCCTTTTCCTGCATAAGCTGTGTTTCCGGTGCTACCGGCAGCAGGAGCAGAGACGCCAGAATCAGAGCCGTTAGAAAGGGCAATAGCTGTATGGCCTTTTCCTAAAAGAATATCGCCCCTTTTCAGTTTGGCGCTTGACCCTATATAGTCGCTTGACGTATAGGCATCAAATTTTCCGGTAGCCATGAGCGCGTTCTTTTCATTGCCGGTATAAATATCCTTGCTGACTGCAATACCGGCGGCATTGACGCATACCGCAACAAGAGCGGAGCAGTCGGTCTCGCAAGGAACCGCAATTCTGCTCAGGTCCCAGCCGTTAGCCTTTGCCTGGGTGAATAACGTGGTTCGCTGATTCTGGTCGTACCCGATCTTATCATTGGCGCAGGCCTGCTCCATAGCTTTTGCGATCTTTTCGGCTGTTGCTTTATCTTTGGCCCGGATAACACAAATCCAGGGCTTGCTGTACCAGGCTCTTGTGCATACCTCTTTTCCTGTCTGGTCGCCAGCAGTGCCACCAGCAATTTTTCCATTCTCGTCTATTGAAGCGTGTCCTATCATAACTGCCATAATGTTTCCCCCTTCTGCGGGCTTTTTAGAACCTGCGTACTTGTCATAATATTTTTGGCTATAGCCAGCGCGTTTTATCTTTGCCGCTTCGCTTTGGTCGCCAGGCTGTTCAAACTTCGTAAGTACAAGGTCAGACGCCGCACGGACCGAAGAAGCCTTTTTCAGTTTAGAGAGCAAGTCAGCATAGTTTTCAGAAAGCTCTTTACGCAAAAAAGCAAGCTGCATATCAAAGTTGCCGATTGATACGCCTCTTGCTTTAGCAAAGTTTAAGAGATTCTGTTTTCTGGTCCAGAAGGTCCATTGCGCCAGGCCGTAGCCGGCGGAATCCTTTATGAAATTTGTGTAGGTTCCATTATCTACAGCAGCGGTATAGCTTTCGTCCGTAAAGTCCAGCTTTTTCTCAAAAGAGTTTTGCAGGTTCTTAGGGTTAAAGCCGGATTCTGCGAAAAGGTTTCCCATGAATCCGGCAGCCGCAAAAGCGTTATTTAGCAGCTTATAAAGAGCCTGCCAAAGTTTTTCCTCATTCATCATTATCGCCACTTCCTTTCGTATCATCTGCTAAGTGTCCCATAAGGTGCGGGAATTTTTCAGTGATTATCGTAAACACCCACACACCAAACAGAAGCAGCGGTATAAAGGGCCAAAGCAGGCCGCAGGGTACGCCGATAAACAAGCCAAGCGACGCCGATATAAGTATGCGGTCTTTGTTATGATTCGGGTAATAATAATCCTCAAAATACTCGGCTTCATCATCCGTATAAGCAGCCCATGCAAAGAAAAGGAGGACCCCTAAAAATATGAGTCCTCCAATTATGGCGTAAATCAAAAGGATTGCGCGCCAGTGGGTCATAACGAAAGCCATTATTCAGACCTCCCCAGGTATTTCAGCAGCTTATCAAATCCGAACATAGCGGCAAAGGCAACCATAAAGCCGATAATAATAAAAGCCGCAATAATGTACCAGGTAATCAGCATTTCCTTGATCTGCCAGTACGCCAGAAAAGCTGCGACTGTCAGCGCCACAGAAAGCAGGAGCACAAACAGGTTAATGACCTTTGACCCGGCAAGCCAGGCAAAGGACCGCTTGCATACCTCCGTGATAATATTCACTACCGCGACAAGTGCGGCAATAATCATTAAAAGCTGGCTAATAAAAGTTGTGTAATCCATAAAATCCTCCTTATCCGGCGGCGTCTTCGCCGTCTAAATCTTCGTTGTAATTTTCCTGCATAGCCTTTTCATATACGATTCCGCCTTTCGTATTTTCGGCTTTGCTCTTTTCACAATACGCCCATATAGCGAGTGATAAACTGGCAGCCACGCCCACAAGGGCATATAGAGCGGAAAGGTCATAATGTTTCCACATTACAACCTCGGCATAAATGATAATTTCCAGACAGATCAATACCATAGCAGCCATCATAATTTTAGCCCAGGCCGGTTTCTTAAAAGAGCGCCGCAGGCCAAGGGCTTTTTCACGGTCCTCAACCTGTTTTTTCAAGTCAAGAGTTTCTTCTTCTCTGGCAAGCTGGCGCAAGCGTCTTTCATAATCTCGTGCTGTCGGTTTTCTTTTCATACGATCACCGCCTTTACTGCAGAAAATCATGCTTTTCAAGGCGGTCATCATAAACGCGCTTTATATTGGCGACTGCATGAACGGCCCGGTTATTTTTATAGTTCGGGTGGTCTTTGCAATACTGCTCGTATTCGTCAATATCAGCCAGGGCCTCAATAAATTCTTCTTTGGTGTGGTCGATTTCACGAAGCAGCTCATTGTTGAAGTGAAGAATCCTGGTTCTGTGTACGTCCGCCATTCGTTCGTCGTCCATATCAATATGGGCTTCCAGCTTTTCACGAGTTTCTTTTTGTGTCGCCTTCATTTCCGCCAGCTCTTTTAATACTTCCGCATTGATGGCCCGGCCAAAAGCTTTTGCGATTGCGCCCCACGGATTTATTTTGACGGGGGCAATTTGGATAATTGTCAGTAGAACAAAAAGCGAAATTCCCCCGCCGGTTATGATTTCCTGTAAGTTCATAGTTGCCTTTCCTCCGATCTGAAACTTTTTTAGATTCCCGGGTCCTCAGGGAATTTTGTGAGCTCAGCTTCCAGCTCGTTAATCTCGGCGCGCCACGCTTCACGCTGCGCTTTAATTTCCGCATAGTCCTCCGGGGAAATTGCGCCCTCCGCAAATTTGAGAGCCTGGTAATCGGTTCCTGTGAGCATCTGTTTTCTGACAGCGATCTCGCTCTCGATTAAGTATTTGGGTTTGTCATTCATTGATAGTTCCTCCTTGATTGGTTTTATTTATGAATAGCTCATTGTAGAGCTGGTCCATACGTTGTAATGTGTGGTAACTGTTGAAGGTGATTCTTTTACCAGGTTTTCCTTTGCCTTTATCGCCTTTCCAGGATTGATATTGGCTTTCGATTATGTCCATGGTAATTTTGCCTTCGTCCAAAAGTGCTTTGAGCTTTTTCAGTTTCCGGCGTTCCCTTGTAATCGTGTCAGGATTTAAGCGCTTGATAACTTTACCGGTAGCTGTTAAGGTCCATCTTACTTTCAGGAATGAAAAAGTACGGCTCAACTTTACAATCTGTGTTTTGCGCAGATTGATAATGATACCGTACTCGTCGCATTTTTCTTTGATTTGTTCAAGGCAGTATTTCAAATATTCCTTATCCTCATAAATCAAATATAAATCGTCCATATATCTTGCGTACTCCTTAATATGTAGATCATGCTTTATAAGATGGTCAATTTCAGCCGGATAATCAATCGCAAGAATCTGTGAAATTTGACTGCCGATTCCTAGCGATTTCCCTTCTCCAGAATCAAAAGGCTCAACAAGCTGTCTGGATAAATGTTTTACGCCTTCATCTTCAACTTTCTTGTCAAGCCTTTCATAAACTTTATCATGCCGGATATGGTCATAATATCCTTTAAAATCTATTAGGAGAATATAGCCTTCGTTGCTTCCTGTACGGCGGTAGTATTGGTGCAAATGCGCTTCCAGCCGTCTAAGCGTAAAATGAATGCCTTTTCCCTTTTGTCCGGCGCTGTTATCATATTCCAGGCCTTTTTGTAAAGCCGGAACCAGAGCTTCATCGCAAAGCGCCCTTTGTACGACACGCTCTTTGATATGCACGCTTTTTACGTGTCTTGTTTTTCCTCTTTCACTTAGCGTAAATTCGTGAAACCCAAGCACCGGGCTTTCTCCTGATTCGATTGTTCTCTTTGAGTCTCTAATGTTTCTAAGCATATTTATTTCATACCGTTGTACACTCGCTTTCCATGTAACGCCCTTCATAGATTTGCGAACTGCTCTATGAAGGGCGTTTGCGTCTGCCACATCATCAATAGTTATCATTAAAATCCTCCTGCTGATAGCCGGACCGTACGAATGCGCCGGCGTCAAGATTCTCATTTACCCAATAAGGGAAGGACAACCTCTCCTTCTGTAAGGATAGTGTGTCGGCTTAATTTATGCCTTACACTTACACAGAATCCGGGGGCTACGCCATTAGAATTGCTGGCACCGTTGTTGTTGGAGTTGCCGTTGTTGTTGACGTTACAAAAGTTGGTGGTATTCGCCGCGTTGGGAGACGCCAGCCACCAGTTGGCCCTTAGTTACAGAGATTGCCCTAAAAAATTTATAACTGTGTTTTCAATAGCTCAATTATCCGGTCAATCCGGTCTACATAAGGAATGCGCTTATTGACATCAACCGGAAGTACCGTCATAACTCGCTGTAAAAGCTGTATGAGTTTTTCACAATCATTTAACGCTTTTCGTCTAAAGGCTTTTCTTCTTTCTCCCTTAGAGCGGTATGCGTCTGAAATGTTATCTAGCAAGCTTTCAAGTCTGGTAAGTATATGCTGCCGATAATGGTTAATCAGCCAGCCGGAGTATTCCCGTAAGGTTGCGGCAGCTTCGAGCTGGTCCATTCTTAAAAATGCTTCTTCCATATAAGGAAAAGCCGCGATAACCGCAGCTTTTTCTGTACTGGAAATGGCCAGCTCTTTCTTTTTCGTTTTAATGCCAAAATTCCGCAGTAAAAGCTGAGTCATATCTTTGTAAAGGTCGTTGGCCTGATGATAATATTCGAGTTCTGACAGGTCCCGGTTAATGACAAGTACGCTCATAATAATCTCCTAATAAAAGTGCTAAATTTATCAAACACAGAAGCCGGGGGCTACGCCAAGAGAATGGCTGGCACCGAAGCTGCCGGAGGCGCCGTGGAAGTGGACGAGACAAAAGTAGGCGGTACTCGCCGCGTAGGGAGACGCCAGCCACCAGGAGGCCCTTGAACCCTTCGCGCTCGAACCAAAGCCCAGGCCCTTGATTCTGTATCTTGCTGAGAACTGATAGAGCGGAAGCGGTCTTGTTCCTCCGTCATAGCCGTCAGACCATACCGGCGAGCCATGTACTTCCGTTTCTGATAACAGAAATAAGGTTCTGGAAGCCCAGGCCCACGTACCTTTGTTATTTTCCAGCCGACGAATAGAACGCATGATATTTTTCCACTCGGCGGGGAAGGTCGCAAGCACCGTTTCCAGGTAAGCCGGCATAAGGGAGCCTGCGTAGCCGCCCGTATTGTCATTGGTCGCTTTCATCTGTTTTGTAGTTGCCATACAGTCAACCGGCGTCATAATGACATGCGGAGCGGTAAGAGCGGCAGTATCTCCAAAATTGAGATAGGTATTAAAGCCCGAAATGACGTATCGCATTTTCTCATTTGTGGTGAGCGTAATGTCGAAATAGTCGCCTAAATCCAAGCCGGAGAAGTCGCCACTTTCCACTTTGCTCTTAAACTCCTGAGGCGTATAAATTTCCCCAAGGTTCTTGCCCTCGTAATTTGCCAGAGAGCGGGGGAGATACAGATTGTCGCCGCCGAGCATAGAAAACAGATCAGAAGCAAGCACTTTTCTTGTGCCATTTGCTGTTTCAATAGCGAGGACGTCTGTGTCTCTCGTAAGCCCCTGTAAGGGGCTCAGGTCGAAGAATGATTTCTTTCCCTGCATGTTGTAAATCCTCCTTATGAAAGTTGTGTATAATGAAGCACGGGAGCGTGCTTACATTCAAATTTAACGTTTCGGCCGTTTGCCGTAAGAGTAACGCTTGTAGCGGCTTTTACAGGAATAAAACGGCTTGTCTGCGTGTGGTAAATGTACAGCCCACAACAAGATTCTTTTTGGCTATGGTCAAGCATGATCTGGTAGGTTCCCTCTGACGGCAGCAGGATTTCAAATTTTTTCTTGTAGCCGTTGGTGAGTCCCAGGTCTCCGATAATTTCATATTGCTCACCGTTAAATACAAAATCATAGGTTCGGTCAAGGCAGAAGTACCCGGCCGGTGCAGGCGCGTTTCGATAATAAATCGGATAGGCCCCAGAGCCATTGACATTTAATGTCGGCTGCTCTTTGATGGTTTCCTCATAGCCAGTAGCCCAAAGTTCATCACCCGTTGAAGTAATAAGAGTATCTCCGTCAGAATCAACAAGGGTATATATGGCGCCGCCAACAGCGATCAGCTCATTTCCTTCCGAGTCTGCTAACAAATTCCCTTCCGAGTCGGTAAGAGAAAATGCGGTGTCATTCAGTGCGGTAAACTTGACTCTGACGGTTGCGCCTTTAATCAAAAGGAAATTACCGCAAGTAACGATTTTTTCTGAAAGCTCAATACCCGTTTCACACTCTGCATATGCCGTAAGATATTGTGTAAGTGCGTCAATTTGATTTTGTAAACTGCCGGCGGCGTCTTCGCCAAGCTGGTCTTTAATATGCTGGAACCACTCGAGAAAAGCAGCCTCGGCGCCGGTCTCAAATTTTTGTAAATTTGTAACGATTTCTGCAAGCTGCGCATTTCCTGAATTTTGCAGAGCCGCAAGGTACGTATCGCCTGCTTGTCGTAAAGCGGCAATATAGGCTTCCAGGTCTTCTACAGCGGCACTGTATGAACCCTCACACCGAAGCACAAACTCTTTATAAAACTGAGTTAACTGCGCAAAAAAGACGCTTGTATCGAGGTGGTCAATAAGCTGTGTGACCGGACCGCAATAAGCGTCGTTGAATCTTGTGTCTGTAATATTTGCCTGCGATATAACGGACTGATTCGAGTTGATATAAATTGTCGCAAGGCAAAGCTCGTAATAGTCGCCGGAGTCAGGCTGTAAAATTTCTGGCTCTTTTGGATTTGCCGCTGGAGTACCGGTTTTTATCAGAAGTTCGCTTTTTCGTTCGGCGTAATTATTCCGAAGAATAACCATGTCTATTCTTTTGTAAGCGCTGACTGTTGGCGCGTCTTCAAGCGTCAGATAAGAAGGGTCTTTGTCATAAGCGAACCGGCCTTTGATAAAACCATAGCCGGGCTTGATCTGTACCGTCATACCCGTATGCGCCATTACCTGAAAGCAATCGGCGGGGTCTGCCAATACGCCGCTTGTAATGAGTTTTGAAAAGAAGTCGGCCATAAAATCAGACGTTTTCGCCCGGTCAAATATCGGCATGCCTTCTTCGTCATATCCTGTAATCTCGCTATCGAAATAGCCATATTCTAATGCCATTATGCTGCCTCCCTTTTTATTAACTGTTTGACGGTAGTTATGCCTTCATTGCCGAATGTTACGATTAACTCTATAGAGCCGCCTTCGTAAGTTTCCATAATTTCCGTAATACGCTGCGCTGTCTCTATGCCGATTTCCGTATTGATATATGTGCAGTAGTCGCCAAGGTCATAATCTTTTTTATATTCAAGATTAGCGTGAGAATCTACGGAACTTGTAACGGTTTCTACTTTTTGATACTCAATCAGCTTTTCTTTGCCCCTTTGTACAAGAAGGGCTCTGTATTGTGCAGCAGATAATTTGTTGCCGTTTCCGTCGTCCGATTGAAGGTCTCTGGCGTCTACAAATATTTCCCGGCGTTCTTCTGATTTATCAGATCGCAAATCAACCTCGACAATAACCCTGGCGTTGCCTTCGCCTTCTCCGGCAACATAGGCGAAATTTTTATAGCTGCTGGAATCGCGGTTATAAATAGCGTCCCGAATGTTGTAAAAGGAATTGGAGAAAATCGCCCAGCTATTTTTTGTCTGACTGTCTCGCCGGTCTTTTCCTTCCCATACCTCAAATGCCAGATCATTTGTCTGGTAATCATACCGTACCCGGTGACTGATATTTTCAGCATTGCCGAGAGCATATAGCTTTGCGCTTAAATCGTCTCCGAGCGTCTGCATATTGACAGTTGGCTTTAAGCCATTAGTGACGCCAAGCCTTAAATGCTTGATAATTCGGCCTGGGTCTTTTGGCGATATGGCAAATTTTGTTACGAGATTTCGCATTGCCAATTCTAAAGAGCCGGAGAGAGCCGTGCTTTCGCTAATAACGCGATTTTGTAAAAGGCATTCGGCAAAATTGCCTTTTGCAAATATTTCACGTGAGCCCGAATCGTCCTGAGCATAATTTACTTCATCAATAACGCCAAGTTCTTCGGCGTCATTGCGATACAGGTAGCAGCCTTTACTTAATAGCGGAAAATATTCTTTTGTTGTATATAATTCAAAAGCACCCAACTTTTGGTAGCGCCTTATCCAAATAAGAGTTCGGAAAAGAGGTATCGCACCGAGGGTCTCAAAATCTTCATCAAGCACAATCAGTCTCATATCACACCCCCAAATACAACGGCGTATAATAGAGCATTACGTCAAGGTTCGTATAGTTTTCGTCCGCGTCATATTCCAGATAGTTCTCGCCGACTTCCAGCTTAAAAGGTTCTGAAAGCCGGTCGATTTTTTGGTACGAGTTTACGCCGTTTAACTCGATAATCTGGTTTCGGTCGCTGGTATCGATCAAAAGGGTATCGCCTTTTTGGAGATGGACTTTTACGCGGATAAACTGCCCGGTTCCCTGGTGTAAAATTTTAGGATTCAGTACCGGACCTCTGGCTGCTATAAACTTAATTTGCAAGCCGCATGGAACGTCACCGTCGTTCATCAGAAGTACGTTTTTATTCAGCGTTCTATAGCCGGAAGTGTGTCCCGCAAGAGTCAGCCCTTTATAGGGGTCTGGCGTATTATAAACTTTCTTTTTCAGGACGCACCAAGGGAAAGCAAATAGCGGCGTAAAATCTGCCATATTTCGGCCAAAGTTATCCATGTTTTTAAGGAACGGGTCCGGGCATATTAAATCAACGGCGATAGCAAGCCGGTTATAGATATTTGCTTTGGCTACGAATGTCCAGCCTTCAAGCTCATACTCAATATTTCTTTCTGTGCCGCTATGGTTTGCCGTTAATTTGCCGGTATATTTTGGATTGAAAAATTTTATAATTCTTTGCCGATTTTCACGGTTATTTGTATCGTCTCTTAGGGTTGCCTCAATATGGACGGGACGGCTTTTAATCCGTTTCCCGTCCAATGTTGACCCATCCACAAGGGCATTATCAGTAGTGCTGATTTCGAGTTCGGACGCTTCCAGCCCGGAAATGGCGGTTATACCAAATTCCAGTTTTTGCCTGGACTCATTCATGCCGAACTGTAATTTATTGCCATTGCATTCAAGAGTTATTTGTATAAAATCCGCCATCTACTTCACATCCTTTAATATTTTTCTTGCTGCTTCCCGGTTAGCTTTGCTGACCTCGCTTGGCGTTGCTACCGGCACATGATAGTTGTTTGTCTGCTCAAATTTTTCTTCCACATATGTAGTTGGTGGCTTCGGTGACTCTATATCAGCCTTATGCGCCGCTTTGGCTTTAGCTTCTACAGAAATTTTACCGGTTTCAAGATTTACGGTTTCCTGCATTTTTCTGGTAAGCCCTTTAAGCTCGCCCTTTACCTGTTTTTCAAGGCCGGGGTAGGATTCGTCAAAGCCCTCGCCAATTCCGGGAGGAATCCAGCGGCCGACTTCATCAGCGAATACCTTAGATGGTGAGTTAATATCCAAAGCGTCCTTAGCAGCCTCAAACAAGCTGTTAGCTAAGCTCTTAACCTTATCAGTTAGCCAACTCCAACCGGAAGAAATACCATTCCAAATACCGGTTACAATGTTACTGCCGATAGTAGCCATCTGACTTGGCAAGCCGCTTAAACCGTTTACAATATTATTTACAAATCCCTGCGCGGCCGAAGATGCTTTTGACGCCAAATCGGCTGCAAACTGCGTTACTTTGGTAATGGTATTAACAAGGTGCGTCCAGACTTTACCCGGAAGCTGTGAAAACCATTCCGTAACTTTGTTGATTGCGTTTTGCGCTGCGGTACTTGCCGCTGAAAGCAGGTTAGCCCCCCATTGCGTTACTTTGCTGACTACCGTTACTAAATGCGTCCACACCTTGCCCGGGAGCTGCGAGAACCACTCTGTAACCTTATTGATTGTGTTCTGTGCTGCTGTAGAAGCGGCCGAGAGCATATTTGCTCCCCATTGCGTTACTTTAGTTAAGACTGTTACAAGGTGGGTCCAGATTTTACCAGGTAATTGTGAAAACCACTCTGTAACTTTGTTGATCGTACTGCTGGCCGCTGTACTTGCTGTGGAAAGCATATTTGCTCCCCACTGAGTAACTTTAGTTACGACATTTACAAGGTGCGTCCATACCTGACCGGCAAGTTGCGAAAAGCCCTGTACAACGCTATTTACGGCGTTTGTCGCAATCTCGGTCATGCTCTGCATCATATTAGCGCCCCAGGTAATAATCTGGTTCAGTGTATCGGACAGGCATTGCATTGCCTGACCAGGCAGAGCAGCAAGGCCGTTAATCATGCCTTGCACCAAATAGTCGCCCTGTTCCTGCATAACAGTAGAAGGGCTATGAATACCAAAGAAGCTCTTGATTCCGTCAAGTATTCCGCCGCCGAGTTCGCAAGCTGCGTCAAATACAGCGCCAATGCCGCCGACAAGGCCGTTTACGATACCGGCAATAATATCGGGTACCGCAGTAGCAAGGCCTGCGACAATATCAGGAATCGCGGTTATAATCTGCCAGAGTAAATCTTTTGCGGCTGTAAAAATCTGCGGTATGGCCTCACCGAGTCCGGTAGCGATTGCCGTGATTATCTGCGGCAAGTTTTCAGCTATGGCTACAACAATATCAGGTATTGCCTGAATGATCGCCATTAAAAGAGTGATAGCTGCTTGTAAAATCTGCGGTAGTGCAGTTGTCAGACCGTTTACAATCGCCGTAATAATTTGCGGCAAATTATCCGTTATCGCCTGTACGATAGTCGGTATGGCTTCGATCAAGCCATTCAGCATTTGCACTGCGGCGTCAATAATTTGCGGCAGCGAAGCTACAAGAAAATCCACTACCGAAGTAATGATATTCGGTAAAGCCTGTAAGAGCTTTTCAATGATGATTGGTACTGCGTCAACGATTGCTTGGAATAACTGTACGGCACCTGCAAGTAAATCTGGCAAAGCCGAAATAAGGCCGTCAGTCAGTGCAGAAACAATCTGAATCGCACAATCAATAATCGTCGGCAGATTTTCCACAAGCATTGTAGCAATCGTGGTAATAATGCTGATTGTCTGCTGCATGAGCATAGGCAGCATACCGGAAATACCGTCAGCCAGCGCCTGCACGATTTGAACGCCTGCGTCAATAATATCCGGCAGCCAATCAACAATACACTCTACAATATCCAGAATACAGATTGAGGCTGCTTCGATAATCTGTGGCGCGCCTGCGGCTATACCACTCGCTAATTTACCAACCAAAACAATAGCGGTAGTCCATATTTCGTCTGCGCATTCAAAAAGGGCTGTAACGAAAGTTGTAATAAGGCTTGCAACAGAATCTGCTAAACCAGGCGCGCCTTTTATGCTGTCACAAAAAGCGGAAATAAGACTAAGCGCAGCTTCGATAATCTGTGGTGCAAATTCGGCAACTTTCTGAACTATGTCAGCAAGAACCGTACCAACCGCTGTAACCATGCCGGAAAACCCGCCTTCGTTAAAGGCTTCCTGGAGCTGACCGACATACTCGTTTGCCTGCTTGACGACTTCTTTTAAGGGCGCATCGAGACCCTTATAAATGGAGATTCCGAGGGACTCCATAGCAGAACCTAAAAGCGTAATCTGGCCTTTCAGGTTGTCATTCATAACGGCTGCCATTTCTTCGGCAGTACCGCTACAATTCCGTAATTCTTCTTCATACCCGGCGACGGTTTCCATACCCTCATTGAATATCAGGTTTAGGCCGGATATAGCTTCATCTGTAAATACGCTTTGCAGAGCCGCAGCTTTTTGGGCATCGCCCATGCCGTCTGTTGCGGCTTCTACGTCGGTAAGAATGTCTGTTAGATCGCGGAAATTTCCTTCCGCATCCTGAACCGCAACAGTGGTTCCGTTAATCGAAACCGCGCCGTTATCCATTTGGGCGGTCAGGTCTCGCATAACTGCCCGGAGCTTAGTACCGGCAGTGGAACCTTTTTCGCCTTGATTCGCCATTGCTTCCAAAAGAGAAGTAACGGTTTGCACGTCCTGGCCGGCTGCGTTCAGATTTGCTGCGCAGTTTTTATAAGCCTCTCCTAACTGTTCGGCACTGGTGTTGCTATTCGCCTGAGCGTAGGCCAACAGGTCCGCAAAATCAGCGGCGCTTATGGCCGAATTACTGAAAGCCGAAAGATAGTCTGTGACCATATCCGAGGCTTTCGCCAAGTCCATACCGGACGCAGCAGCGAGATTCAAAACGCCGCCTAATTCTTTAGCAGACTTTTCAGCGTCCCAGCCTGCAAGGGACATATATTTCAGGGCTGCCGCGGCTTCCGAAGCGCTGAATACTGTTGAGGCTCCGGCGTCGATTGCCGCTTGTTCAAGCATATTAAACTCGTCGCCGGTTGCGCCGGATAATGCCTGAACTTCGGACATGGCGGCTTCAAATTCCATGCCGACTTTAACCGCGGCCGTACCTATTCCGATTATCGCGGTAGACGCTGTGGCTATAACGGCAGTGGTAGCTTTCATGGCATTGCCAGCAATCTTTGACATGCTGTTAAGCCCTGACTGAAAACTTTTTGTGTCGATACTGGTATCAAATTTCAGAGTGCCATCATAAGCCAAAATCCTCACCTCTTTTCATAAAAGGGCCGCGATTATCGGCTCATAATGGCACTACTTAATCTGTTTCCCGTTGATTATTTTTATTTCAAATATGGCTGTGCAATTTCTCCCTTTACAGGCGGTAAACACGCCTTCGCAATTTGCCTTTTCGTTGTAAAAAATCGGCATTTTATAATCACATTCGGGGCATTGCACTTTCTTTTTCTTCTCCTTTTGCAAGTGCCGCCTCCTGTCATATCAGGCCCGTAAGGTCGCCGCCGTTTAAGAGGGCCTGCGTAATAGCGTCCATACGTTCTCGTTCTTCTTGTGGTACTGGAAGCGCATGAACGGATTTCATACGGCGGTAAAATGCTTTTTGGCTCTTTGTCATGTCATTGTTGATTTTTATGCTCCGGTAGCTCATGATCTTACAAAACTGGCAGTCTTCGTCAAGAGCCCTGAACATTGCCCTGAATTTCCACCAGTGGAGATATTCAATATCTTGTAAGTCAATCCGGTATTGCGAGAGAAACGCCGAATAAATATAATCGTCGTCATACTCAAAAGAGTAAATCCGCTCTACGTAGTCGTCTTCTGCGGTTTCATCAGTTTCCTCACCTTCGGCATTAACTCTGCGCTTTGGGGTTTTTTGCTCTTTGCCAGCCTGATAAAACCATAAAAGTGCTTTTACGGCTTCATGAAGTAATTCCACAGGCGGAAGTTCAGGATAAAAGAGCTTTACCGCTTTTATGGCTTTTTGTTCTTCTGGGACTGACGCATCTTCCATCATGAGCTCAAAAAGAATGGAGACGCGAAAATCCGTATTGATCGGATATTCAGCGCCTCCTAACTCCACATACTCCGGCAGCAGGTCAATCAGCATATTCATCAGACAGGATAAACAGCGGCGTGATTGTTTCTGTTTTTATTCTTGTTCTGGTTCCGTCTCTGTTCGCGGTTCAGGCGCTCGCCGGAATACTTATTTGTGATCGACTTGGCCTGCTGCACTGCCTGGTTTGCCTGGTCACATATCGTTGTGAAGGCTGCCAGATGATCTCCCAAATGATTCGGCCTCGGGAAGCACCTTTTAGCTGTACCTTCGCCGAAAATCTGATCGACAAATTTTTCGGTAAGCTGACACTGTAACCGCATTACAGAAGCTACCTGCAAATTCTGGTTCTCCCCCTGAATATTGCTCTGCGCTTCCTGCAGCGCTGTCATGGTATCGCTCAAAGACTTCTGGTAGGTTTCCATTGCGTCAGCGTCCAACAGGTCAAGCTCCAATGCAACGTTGTTAATCATTATTTTGCTCATATGCTGATTTCTCCTTTTCTGATTTATGCCGCAGGTGCAAAGGCAAGAGCGGTAGTATCGAACGTACCGAGGATAGGGTCACCCACGGCGTTCAGGTTGCCGGAAATGGTCATTTTGTTTTCACCGGTGAAGTCGGAAACTTCTACGGCTACCACAAATTTACGTGCCTCAAAAGAATGCCCTGCGTCTTCTGCGGCTCCTGCTGGATTCCAGAGCTCCACGCGGCAATACTCAAACTCGGCGTCTGCTCCCACATAGTGGTTACGGCCGACTTCATAGATTGCGGTGATAGCTTCCTCTGTTGCGATCTGCTCTGCCTCAAACGGAAACGTAGTCTCGTAGCTCACAATGGAAGAAGACGAGCTGACTTCATTCACATATTTTACGCTTTCTGTCTGCGCGCCCGGCTCTTCATCCAGGGTAGTAAAGCCAGTTCCCATAAGTACCCATTTGGCAGCTTCGGCTGTACCCACGTTCAAATAATCTGCGTACTGATGACGCCGAATGACTGTTCTGCTTTTATTCATGCTTTTTAGCCTCCTTGTAATAGATTAACTGTAGTTGTATCTGGTATCTGGCGTTACGCATGGATATATCCATGATGTAGCCGGATGATAAAACGGACAGGCTGTCAGGTTCACACCCTTCGGGAAGCTCCGGGAAATTGCCAAGGCTTTCCTGTTCCTCAACCCATTCGGCGAACTGCTCATAAAACTCGCTGTTCTGTATATTCTGAATGCGGTCCATATCGTAATATTCGCGGCTGACAAAATTGAATTGGTATTGCCGCAAAGTATCGCCATTTACATACTTTTTCAAAATCGGGTTAAATACGCCGGTCTCAATGTTGTACTCAATAGCCTGGTCGCCTAAAGCGTTAACTCGGAAAACACCGTCCTGCAGGAGAGGGCAGGCCATAAAGAAATTAGTTATTCCTGCGATAATAGATTCGTTCATATCATCACTCTACTTTCTCCGCGCCTTCTAAAATTTCCTCTTTTTCAGAGGCTTTCATCCGCTCGAACCACTGGCCGCCCCTGTTTGGGTCATAGCTTCGGCTTTCTGACGTGTTATAATATTGCGCAGCAGCATATGGCGCGGCGTAATCGACTTCGCCGCTGCCTATAACAGTTCCGAGCTTGCCGGACTTTTCAAGCATTCCAGTATCAAACGGCACACGAGGGCTACACCGGCGTAAAACTTCCGAATCAACAAATTTCTGTTTACGACTAAACTGTTCATTCTGTCTCGCCGCAAAAGAGGGGTCCCATTCAAGCCTTGCGCTTCCATGCCCTGTTTGTACAATACTCCCTCTGGGAGTCGTGATTTTATTAAGGGCCATTATTTCCCTCCAATCCGCCAATGCTTAACTGCCTGGCTTCCTCGCTGCGTGTTGTCGGCATATTCTACAACGCTAATGAGCGGTCCTGTATACCTGCTTTCATGACAAAGGGCCGTTAATTCTTCTTTCGTAATTGAGCGGCCCAAGTCGTATGCACCTGTTCCCCATGCTGTAGCTTTTGTACCGGCAAGCAAAACACAAGAACCTTTTTGCAAAGTCCAGTAAAAAAGTGCGTCTTCGTCTGTCAGCGTTTTATACTGGCTTTCAGGAAGATAGGTTTTACCGGCTTCAATACGAGCGCCAAACGGAATCCGAATTTTACATGTGATTTCTTCAGAACGTGCACCGCCGACAAACTTACTGGAATCAAGTTCGCAAAAAGACACGCCGAAAATGTTTGTGGGAATGAATACCTCTCTGCGTTTTTCTTTATCTGTCCGAGCGTTAAATACAGTAATAATCCTATTGGCGGTTATCATCTTTTACGGCACCCCCTAAACAATAAACCTGACGTGCTAAGGTACACACGAATTTCTGCTTTTGCGTCGTCTCTGGCCTTTTCTTCGTTTGTGTCCGCATAGGTTACGGAATAGCCGTCATTATTTTCGGACTTGATTTCTTTAGCCGGGCTTTGCTCAAATTGGTAGAGCTTTTCAGCCGCTGCGCATATTGCGTCTTTCACGCAATCAGGAGCTGTATCAAGGGACTGTAAATTTCCAGCCGTGAGACCGTCAACCAGGTAGGAAGCCTTCATAGCGAAAGAAGGGAAGGCTTCCTCAGGAATAACCGAGCCGAAATAATTGGTTTTATACCAGTCGTAATCGGCATAAGGCTTTTGTATTGCCATAAAAAGGCCCTCCCTTCATGCCTTATTTACTGGCGGTTTTCTTGGCTGTACTTTTGGTGGCTGCTTCCAACTCTTTGACCTTGGCTTTCAGTTCAGCATTTTCAGCTTCCAGGTTTACGATCTTTTCGTCGTCTGCGCCCGCGCTTGCTTCGGCTTCGTCAAGCTGGGTTTCCAGCTCGGAAACTCTGTTTTTCAGTTCTGCATTTTCAGCTTCCAGCGCCGCGATCTTCTTATCGCCGTTTTCTGCGTATTCTGCGGCCTCATGGAGTTTCTCCTGCAAATCTGCATTTTCAGCGGCCAAGACACTTGCCTTCTTGGCTGTGTCCTCAGGTTCATAGATCACCTTTCCCGCCATATCGGTAATAGTATAGCCGAGCTTCTTATACTCGGCGGCTTTCTCGTCGGGGATTCTCAAAACCCGATTTTTCTTTGCTGCCTTTAACATAGGTTTAACCTCCTTATTGTAGGAGCTCCGTCTTTAGCACGAAGCTCCCCAGATCAAATTGTTGCTTATGCTTTTTCTGTTACGTTAAAAGCCAGAGCGTCATGCTTATGCGGAAGAATGAAAACGTCCTCGAAGGATTCCTCGAAATAATCCCATTTTCCCTGGCTGCCGGCAGAAGGCGGGTCAAGCTGCGCAAACTCATAGGTAATCGGTGTAATAACTGCCTGCGGGTGCACCAAAAACATATTGACCTGTTTTGCGGAAGCATCTACAGACCAGCCCTCAGTGAAGTCATATACGGTTTTCATTAGATCAGACGGAACACTTTCAGGAATCCGCACCTCGTCAAGCGCGGTAACCGCCCTTTTGATAGATGCATTGGCTTTGGAAATATCCATAGTGCGGTAAATCTGCCGGGCATTCTGGAGCTTTGATCTGGTATCAGGCGTTACATACAGAATACGGCCAGCTCTGGGAATACGTTTTTCATCCATCTGCATCATAAAGGCGTCAAATACCGGAAGAATGTTTTCCTCAGTCAGCTCCGTGTTATCGGCTGTATAGCTCTCGGCCGTCCAGTCAGCAAACAGCTTGGAAATGAGATACGCGTTCATTTCAGGGAACTTCTGTTCCTCGTTGTAAACACGCGTAACATTTGCAATGCTGGCTACCTGGTTGGTCTGATCAATATCTCTGGGGTGAATCAAGGTCTGCCAGGTTCTGTGGTTAGACAGAATGAGCGGAGTCCACGCATTGTTGTAGTTACGCTTTCTTGTGCCGATTGTGTCACGATCACCGTCAACACGGCCGGTAGTGGTGATAGTCGGAACCTTGATGGTCTGGCTGTCTACCCACTTATAACGGCCATTATTCGGAGCCGCAAACAGGTCTCCGAAATACAGGACATAGGGAAATTCCTGTTCAAGATACTGCTGATACTGCTCAGCGTAGTTTAAAGCTGCCATGTGTAAAGTCCTCCTTATTTGTTGTTGTTGTCAGGCTGACGAAGCCTTGTAAAGCCGCCAAATCCTGCAAAAGGATTCGCTGCAGCACCGCCCGGCTGTGTAGTTCCGCCCGTTCCTGTTGAAAATCTCGGACCAGCGGGAGAGGGCGGTGGCGTTTGGCTTTCAGGCTTGTCGTCAGGTTTCTGCTCGGTTACAAATGCTCCCTTATAGTCTTCATTTTCCATAAGAGACTGCATAAACTCTTTAGCGCCAAGAATCGTCCCATGATCGTCGATCTGGAACTTCTTGCCCTGGAGCTCTGCAAGTACGCCGTTCTTTGCGGCTACGCTGGAAAACTTATAGCCAGAAAGAAACATTTCCTCAGCATGTTTTCTCGCCTGCTCAGCCATCTGGTCTTTAAGCGCCTGGGTATCGGCGTTATACTTGGTTTCCCACTCGGAAACCTTCTTTTTCACGCCTTCCACATCCTGGTCCTTAAATGACTGAATCTGCGTATTTGCGTCCGTAAGCTGCTGCTGAACTCCTGCAAGCTCAGTGATCTTTGCATCCAGTTTGCTTTTTGCGACATAGCCGCCGGCTTTCAGGTCTACAACCTGAATATCCTTTGCGCCGTCAATCGCGGCTTCCAGTTCCGCATAGGTCATTGTCTTAGGCTGCTCGCCGTCTTTCGGAGTTCCAAAGAGTTTCTTTAAAAATTCGTAAGCCATAATACTTACCATCCTTTCGCTGATTTTTCCTGTTCACTCAGTTTTTGCTATCTTGCGGTTATATCCCGGCAAGCAGGGGAATAAGGCGGTTTAAATGTCATGCCCCAGGACAATAAAAAACGGGCCTCTCGGTCCGTTAGTTATCTGAAAAGCTGTTAGGACGGCCTTCTGGACGTCCACGGTCTCCATATTCGCGTTTTATGGACCTGGCCTATGTTTTATCAGCCTAAAGCCTAAAAACGCGAATATGGTCAAATCTGGGCTTCTGTTTTACCCACAGATGGGAGATGAGAGGATCACCGCCTTCCTAAAGGGCAGCAGGCATAAGAGTAGGGGCGTCGCCATACTGGCCTGCTGACTCTCCAGCATCGCAAAGAATTTCAGGTTCATCCAGAATAATCCAGTCGTCAGCGAGCATATCAGCCTGAGAAGCAAGCCAGCCCATCTGGACTCCGGAAGTACCCACAAAGGCGATTGCCTTATTGCCGATATTTTCATGATCGCAGTTGATAATTTCACCGCACCGATTCTGGTAGCTGATATTCTCGGCCAATTCGATATACTGGCCTTTACCGTTCCAACCTGCACGGGTAACTCTGCACCCGTCTTTCAGCGCGTCCAGGGCTGCGCCAAAATCACAGCCTTCGCCTTCGTCAATGGTAAAGATCGCATTGACAATATAAATATCCTTGCAGCCCGTATGAACCAGATCATCATTGTAGGTGCGGTTGATATAGTCCATCTTATCTGCAACCCCCGGATTGATAATGATTTCTTCTTCGCCGCCAGGCATGTGGATATAAAGAATCACGGAATCAATTTCTTTTCCCGTGTTCTTTGCTTCCTGATACTGCGCGAATAATTCCACTTTCTTCATGGGATTTTCCTCCTAAATCAATCAGGAGCTGACTCTTAGCCTGTAGGTCTGTAAGCCGGCTCCCGTAATATTTTTTGATTCTTTTTCCGTCATACTCAAATATGAATCTGTCTGTATCATAGCCAGCCGCCAGGCGGCTAAGTAAAACCACTTTTTGCATTTGTCATATCTTGCCTCCGTTTATATGCTCCCCAGGACGTCCACGGTCTCCGTATTCGCGTTTTACGGGCAAGGCCAGTATTTTTATAAGCATAAGGCTTAAAAACGCGAATATGAGCTTCCTGTCACTTTGTTGCTTTTCGGTTTGCCCATACCGCTTTCATACTTGGAGAGCGCCCAAAGTTCACAATACGGCCTTCGCCGTCCATATGCGCCACAACCTGAGTTCGTTTGCTATCAGGTTTTCGGTTTGTCTGCTTGCAAAACTCTTTCATTTCGGCTTCGGTACTTTTTAGCGCCGCGCTTTCAGCTTTAAATTTATCTTCAAGGCTTTTCGCAGTCAGAGAACCAGGGTCAGCCTTAATTGCAGCGTCATAACTGGCGAGAATCCTTTTTGATTCCCTGATTTTACGCTCATAGGCTCGCTGTATTTGTGAGCACTCGTAATCTGTGAGCTTTTCGCCGTTATATTCAAATCGTTTGGCTTTATACCAATCCAATTTTTCTTTTGTGTACGCCGGTTTAGAGATACCTGGCCAGTATGGATAAAAACTGTGCCTGCAATTCCAGCCGCAAAGACCGTTACCGTCTCCGTAATGGGTCGTATCACGGAAATTTGGGTAACCAGGTGCATGCCCCTCAATCTTATAAACCCGGCCTTGCCAAAAAGCATGAGATTCTCTGGCCCCGGAATGCGCGGAAACCTCGTAATATTCTGCGCCAAGCTCGGCAGAGTAGGCCTCTGTCAGTTTGCCGCAAGTCTGATTTACACCGGTAAGAACGGAACGCCTTATAGCCACATCCATTCTTGACCTTGCCCCGGAAGTATAGTTAACAAAACTACCTTCTTTTGCTGATTGCCGTATTGCTTCGGCGATTGCGTCATAATACGTAAACGCGCCAGACGATACTTTCATGTAGGCAAGGTTAGTAGCTTCCAGGTATTGCCCTGTAACGGTGGCTCCGGTTGTCATGGTTAAATTCCGCATATCTCCCTGGGTTTTTGCAACCGCCGCTTCAAGCTGCGCTGACATAGCAGGAGAGAGGCGTAAATCTATATCATATCCCGCTTTTAGGAGTGGCTGGGCGTCATTTTCCATGTTGGTAATCCCGGCCTCTGTAAATAACCGCATAATCTCCTGATCGGTAAGGCCTGACATAGCAGCTACTTTTTCCGCGGTGTCCTGCAGTAAAGCTCCGGCGTGTTGCGCTCGCTTTGCCTGATATTCTGCGGTGTCTGTTAGCGTACCGGTTTTCATTATTCGCCGTGCCAGATCTTCGGCAATCGAAGTTTGTAAGGAATCAAACATGCCGAGTAGATAATCTGTACAGCCGTCAAGGTATTCTGGCGTTTGCATAGGCAGCTACCTCTATTCAACCGGCGGATAAACAGGTGCGTCAGGAATATAGTCAAGCGCCTCTTTTTCGCTGCACCCAAAGTACCACATGTAGAATTTTTCCAGCTTCATTTTACCGGCAAGGACCATAGCCCAACGACGCTGATACTCTGCGTCTGTATCTTCTAAAATACCATCGCCCCAGGTACAGGTTTTATCAATAACACCAGCCGGAACGATATTGTAAAGCGTGCAAAGAGTGTCCATAATGGCGATTATATCGTCAAGCGCAGTGTTCCAGGACTTCTGCATTCTGTTAACGGCCGTATAGGAGCGCTGCTTTGAAGCCCGTATTTCTTCGGCAGTTTTGTCAACATTATTTGGATTCGATAATGTGCCGTAAGCAAGGCAGCAGAGAAACTCAATCCTACGTAAAAATTCATTCAGGCCGTTAAACAAAGCATTATCACGGATTGTCGGCAAAAACTCTTTCAAAAAGCCGCTGTTATCGGAACCTTCAAAGTCGTAATTTCTGAATAACCGTTCCTGGCCCTCTGGAAGAATTGGCTCTCCATTTTTGTCTGTATCAAAAAGCGATATATCCGCGTCAATCGCGGCTTCTGTCGCCTTGTATTCCCACAAAATCCGGGAAAACTGTTTGTCAGTTTCTTCAATGACGTCAACGGCCCGAGAAAACACTGACGCACCAAGGGGAGAGTGCGGGTCAACGTTATTCGCCCTCGGCACTTTGATATACACAAAAAATGGACGTTCAATGCCGTCCATCTCTACAATCGGCTCCAAGCCTTTCCACTCGTCAACCGTATCAAGTTCCACTTCCATAAGGAAGGGCTGAGTTGCGCTGATGATAAGATCATCTTCGGTATAAGCCATATTAAGGCGCTCCGAGCGAAAGGCCTTATTGATAACCGTGTAATGCGTGCCTTCCAGATTGTGGTGCTCTAATCGTGTGTACATATAATCGCCGATTCTCTTTGTTTCCAAAAAGATTGCGCCGGTAACTCGTTTGTTGGAGTCAAAAGCAGTAGGATAAAATCTGTTAGCCTGAACCACATCAAGGTAAATACTGTCAGGATTAAGGCCAGAACCTGCTGCATATGGTTTTATTACGATACCACCAAGAGCACACCACAGCTCAACTGTGCCGCTTAAATTATCCAAAAAGTTTTTAAGCGATTTCTGTATAAAATCAGCTCTTGCGCTGCCGGATATTTCAAAATCAAATTCTGTCAGCACAAGCCGGGCCAGTTCTTCGGATATTGCGGCCGGGAGATTCAGGCATTTAACATTTGCTTTACCGCCAAGCCAGGGCGGCTGATTTCCGTACATATCAAGCCAGAGCTTAATTGCATTATCCATAATATTGGAAGTCGCAATTTTTACGTTCAGCTTTTTCTCAAAATCTGTTTTCGGTAGCATTTTATTCAGCAACCTCCTTATAAAATCTTTAACCGCCGTAGCACTCACCCCCTTGTATATTTCTTAATATCCCGCTCATAGGTATATTCAAAGGCGTCCAGCGTGTCAATATCAGAGGAACCGTCGTCAAGACGTTCCATTTCCAGGCTTTTAGGATTCCATACAGCCATGCTGATAGCTTCTTTCCATGATTCGCAATCCTCTGTATAGAAAAGCCGTGTCTGCGCCGCTAACATAATCGCCGCAAATATCCGGCCGGTTATCTTACTCTTTAAAGCATTCACAACCCGTATATTGCCAAGCCCGTTGCTTTTCAATTTCGTATGTAATCCACGCATAAGTACCTGCTCGGCTGAATCTGCATAAACCTTAGAAACAAAACCGTAATCAGTAATAATTGACTGTACAAAACATAAAAAGAGAGAGGCAAGCATATCGGGGTCAATGTCATACAGCTTCCGGTTGGGGTTATCGGGGTCAGGTTCACCCTCTACATAGCGCCGGGATTTTAGCACAATCAGAGAGTCATAACGTACCGTTTTAGCTGTAGCCACAAAAGCATGGCCGGAACCATTACCACCGAAGTCAACGCCTATGGTAATCTCAGTTATTTCGCCTTTTTTAAGGAGCTTTTGAACCTCTGCCTTTGGCATAAGGAAGGTATCAGCATTTGCAGCGATTGCCGTAGCAAGCCTGACATAGATCAAGCCCTCTGCAATACTGCGTTTACCGTCAATATCCCGAATATACCATATACTCCCGGGCTCGTATTGGCTGATGATTTCATCCAGGCGCTCTTTAGGAATATTGATATTCTGGAAAATATTAAAATGCCGGTAATTGTAGCCGCCAAGCAAAGTACCTTCCGCAGCTTTTTTCTGGTAAACATCCAGATACTTCACATAGATAGGAGCTTTAGGGTGCTCCGGGTTTAAATCCCAATATATTTTACGCTTTTTAGCTGCAAGCTGCCGGTTAAAAGCCTCCTTAATGGTATTGTCATGGTGTAAATTTATCTCTGTGGCTATCCACATACCATAGGAATTACCACGGATTTTCTTATAGCTGTCAGCTTTTGCGCCGCCGGCAAAAATAACAATGCGTAATTGGTTCTGCGTTGAAGGCCCTTTGATAAAAAGAGCTTCATTGTCTTTGTATTTACCCCAACGACATTGACCTCTGAAAATGTATTCCAGGCCAAAGCCGTTTGCGTCTCCGATATTCAGCTTTGCATTTGCTATGGTTGACCCTGTAGCAAGATGAATTCTATCCGGTGCCGTTTTCAGGTCATGCGCAAAAGCAAAAACGTTATCCACAGTTTTACCGGAACGTACCGCACCTTCCAATATATTAAAGGTATTGAAACGGCATTGCCGGATATATTCTTTATGTTCTTCGCCGAAGTTAAAGTGGATAGTTTTACGCTTTTTGTTCGTCTTCGTCGCTGCCATAAATATCCTGCTCTATGCCGTCCATATCCTCGTATTCCTGAAAAGCTCCGGCGGCCTTTTCTTTTTCATACTCGAATTTTTCACGATTGAGCTTTAGCTGTTCTTTCGAGATACGGGAATCAAGCATACCTGTATGACGCATAAGAAGCTCAATAGCTTTTAGCTTAGACGAGGCTTTTACCTCACGTTCTTCGCTGTACCCGGTATCTGTGTCCGTGCGTTTATATTTTATAGATTCAATACAAGCGCGGTCTTCATCAGTTGCGCCGGCTTTAATCTTTCCGGTATCGTCAACAATATCCGTCAGTTTTATAAATGCAACCTTCGCCAGTTCTTCAAGAATACGGTCCTGTGTAATGCCGGTTCTTTTACTCCGTTCGGCCATCGCACATGCGATAGCTGCCGAAATGCTAGGTTTAGAGAGGTTCTCACTCGCAATCGCCGTAGCTGTTTTCGGCGAGTAACCAGCCCGAATTGCCGCTTGCGTGGCGTTCAGGTCAATCAGATATTCTTCTACAAAGCGCTGCTGTTTTGGATTCAACTTCCTTTGCGCCACGGTTTTCACCTTCTTTCACATAAAAACAGGCCCGTGCAGCAATCTGACGCGGACCCGTTCTCGTTTGATTGTCGTTTCGTTTTCGACATTTTACATAATAACGCAAGTCATATGTGAATTAAAGCGAAATAATTCTTTTTGAAATTTCTTTTAACGCCTTACTGTGAATTTGAAGTGTACGCCGGTGAGTATAAGAAAGTAATATCGCTATTTCTTCCCATTTCATATGCCGAATATATCTTGCGTCCATTAGCAATATTTGCGTTTCATCTTCCAGAAGGTTGATAGCTTCCTGTACGGCGTCAAGGTCTGACCGTAATTCCTTAACCCGCGCCTGAAGCATTTCCTGTATGCTCACGATTTCCACGACACAATTTTCTACCTTACAGGACGGCGTTAAACCGAAAGTAGTCACTTCCTTAATCTCTGCCGTAATAGATTCGGCAATGTCTCTATAATGCCGAATTTCTTCCAGTTTTAACTTTATCCACTGATTATGATACCAGCAGCTTTTTAAAAATTCCGCCGGATTTTCGGCCAAAAGTTTTTTCTGCTTCTCTGTCATTGGGTTACCTCCTTTATTCTCGCTTTCAAAGCGTCAAGCAAAGCGTCTTGTCGCTCCGTCTTCGGTACAAGCACCTGGTCCAGCACCCATGTATCAGCAGTACCTTTCATAAGTAAATGATGAATCAATACCGTTTCCTTCTGGCCCATACGATGTACCCGCTTATTTGCCTGCTGATAAAGTTCTAAGCTGCAGGGTAAGCCGTACCATATCACTATGTGACCGCCAAACTGTAAATTAAGCCCGTGACCTGCACTTGCGGGGTGCGCCAGTAAAATCGGAATATTGCCGGCGTTCCATTCTTTTACAGCCAAACGGTCTTTTACGTCAACCGCTTCCGGGTGACGTTCCATAATTCTATCGCGCTCATGCTTATACGCATAGAATAGAAGAATGGGTTGCCCGTTTGCTTCTTCAATAAGACTGTCTAAGATATTCAGTTTTTCGTCATGTAGAATCTTTACTTCACCATTTTCGTTATATGCTGCGCCTCCGGCCACCTGCAAAAGCTTATTTACCAGAATTGCTGCGGAACCTGCGTCAATATCGCCGTCGTCATAGGAAAGAAGCATATCCTTTTCTAACTTACGGTATAATGAAAGCGTATCTTCCGAAGTTTCTATTTCATGCCGAATATCAAGCCTTTCTGGAAGCTGCAAGTAATCGGCGGTTTTCATACTGATACACAGGTTTTCCAACTTTTTATAAATCGCTTCCTCGGCATCCGGCTTTGGCTTCCAGGAAAAAATCGTCTGTGCATTTCTTTTATCAGGGAGAAAATACTGGTCCCTGTAGCCGGTCAGGGTTCTGCCAAGGGCTTTCCCTTCATCCAGCAAATACATTTCAGGCCATAAATCCAAAAGGCCATTGGGAGACGGCGTGCCGGTAAGTCCGGCAATGCGCTTAATATATGGCCGTACCTTTTTTAAGGCCCGGAACCGCTGCGCCTTATTTGATTTAAAACTTGATAACTCGTCGATTACCACCATATCAAAGGGCCATTTCTTTTTGTAATACTCCACAAGCCATTGCACGTTCTCCCGATTGATAATATAGAGGTCCGCGTCTTTGGCAAGCGCGGCAAGACGCTTTTCTTTTGAACCGACTACCACCGAAAAGGTCATATGCTTTGTATGATTCCATTTTAAGATTTCAGTAGGCCAGGTTTCTAACGCCGGACGAAGGGGCGCTATGATTAAAACTTTTCGGATAGAAAAGTAGTCATACATCAATTCTTCAATCGCCGTAAGAGATATAATGCTTTTCCCCATACCCATATCCAGAATCAGACCAAGCTCTGGGCATTCAATCATTTTATCAATACAATACTTTTGATAATATTTTGCTTCAAACTCCATTTGCCAGCCGCTCCTTTAAATCATCAAGGTTGTCAATTCGCCAGGCTTCACAGCCCAAAGAATGCAAAACCCGGAATATTTTCTTTTGCCGCTCACTCATGCCATCTTTTCTGCCGGGCCGTTTTAATTCTATAAAAATTATTCTGCCGCCCGGTAAAATACAAATACGGTCAGGTACGCCGGTTTCGCCAGGGCATACCCACTTAAAACACCGGCCGCCAAGCGAGCGAATATACTTTCGGACGGCCTGCTCTAAAGTGCTTTCTAACATTCTAAAAATCCTCCTTTAATCAGCGGTCAGCAGAATCAGCCTAAAACCCTATATAAATACAAAATTTAAGATTTAAGAATTAAGATAAACATTATTGCTATGCTTTACTTCTTAATTCTTACTTTTATACTTTCAAAAAATATTTCTGCTGATTCTGCTGATTTAGTCAAAAAAGCCAGTAAAATCAAGGCTCGGGAGCGTCAGCGATTTTCTGCTGACTCTGCTGATTCTGCTGATGGCTCGAAGGCTTGATTTTACTGGCTTTTCGAGATTTTTCAGCAGAAACGTTCATAGAAATTTTAAGAAGTAAGGCTTGCATAAACTATGGTTTCTTAATTCTTCTTAACTTCTATGAACATATTTGCTAAAAACTGCTGATTTCATATTTTAGGGCTTGCCTATTATTGATATTTTTGAGAAGTCCAGGCCCGTTGCTTTAAGTCGGTTTACAGCCTTTCTCCATTCAGTATCAAACCATTCAATATAGCCTGCGCCGTATTTATGATTTACTTCAAACTGTATTCGCCGAATTTCTTTTTCTGTCACTAAAATTCCACCTCCCTGGAGAATCCCCGCTGCCTGCCATATATTCCACAATTCATTGAGCTTTGGCTTTTCCAGCCGGAAATGCGTCTGAGGATTCCGTTTATTTCTCTTGCCTGCGCCGGTGTAAAAGTCTTTGGGTCACCGCGAAAAAGCTCTTGCCATATTTCTATGGCGCATACACGGTTTCTTACTTCTGTACCTTCTTCCTTATCACCGAAGCCGCCGCCCCAAAAGAGCATCCTTTTATCAAGGTCCATAGATTCCCAGTTTTTCGGTAAAAGCGTGTCTAAGAATCTTTCAATCAGGCCTTGCTTGCCGTTCATTTCTGTATGTTCCTCCTGAACCTTACGGGCCATAGCTTCTACGCGCTCACTCAGATACCAGGGTTCTCCGGCTTCATATCGCACAACGGCCTCGGCCCATATCTGGTCAATAATTTCTTCCGTTAATAAGCTGTTAAGCTCGCGGCCTTTATCCGTAACGACTACCGGCCAAAATCTACGGCCGCCAGTGGAGTCCCTTAAAAATTCGTCGTCATTAGTGGTTCCGAAAAAAGCGCACTGCCTGGGGTGTTCCTGTGTTCGTTTGGCATATGCCGCCCGGTAGCTGTCTACCTGCTTGCTCATAAACTGCTTGATCTGTTCAAGCTCGGCTTTTCTGGTTGCAGCCATTTCTCCCATTTCTATAATCCAGTAGCCTTGAAGCTGCTCGTAGGCGTCTTTGCCGGAAACGGTATAAAGAGAATCTGAAAACCACTGTTTGCCGAGTTTAGCGAGCGTGGTAGATTTCCGGCATCCCTGGGGACCTACCAAAACAAGCGTATGGTCATGCTTGCAGCCGGGTGATAAGATTCTTGCGACGGCGCCTATCAGAGCTTTTCTGGTAACCTCTCTTGTATACTCATTATCAGCGGCGCCCAGGTAATCAATAAAAAGGGTGTCCATACGCCCTTGACCGTCCCACATAAGGTCATTCAGGTATTCTCTTACCGGGTGCCGTTTGCGGGAGAGCATAGCAAGTTCCACTGCGTCCCGGATTTTACCGGCGTTATCAATTCCATAATGCTTTTCAAGGTGCCGCCGTAAACCCGAATCGTCCGTATCGCACCAGCAATCAGTCGCTCTCTTTTCCAGCGGTTCCCATGGAAGATCACCGTCAACAACAGGGCGCTCTCTGAATTCATCAAAATAGTAGCGGCCCTTTAGCTCCGGGTCATGTAAGAGAATAAGTCTGGCGTTGTCAATAGTCGCTTCAAAAGTTCCTTTGCCGGAAACGGTTAATTCTTTCAGCCAGTCTACATCGTCGGGTTCAATATCGTCCCATTTGTCGGAAAGTTCCTTTATTCTTGTCAGTGCAAGATTTTGTCTTACAGCTTCATCATTTATCGCAATATCGGACATAGCAGTAAAACTCGGAAGCCTGCTGACCGGCGTTCCAGGAGCAGCGTCGTCGTCCTTATCGCCGAACATATGAAGGCGTACCAGGTCAAAAGCATTACAGAGCTTTCCGCTGATCGGGTCCGTCCCGTGATGAGAGTACGCAAACTTTCCGTTTTCATATAGCACAAGACCGCCGGAAGTAGAACCGCCGGCGTAAGTATAGCGGTCTTCGCCGCACTTTATATAAACTTCGGGTAAAAAGGTTTCAATCGCGTCTTCAATGGAGTACACACGGCAGAAAGCGCCAACGACGCCCCTTTTTTCAAGAGGGTCACCCTGCTTCTTGGCAAGCCTCTGCATAATATCCTGCTTACGACTGGACACCGGCCATTCGCTAGGGTCCCGCCAATCATGATAACGTCGTAGCTGTTCATCAGGGTCAAGCCAAGGACCATCAGAAACCCGGTAACAAAAATCGGCGTCCCTGGAAGCGCTGGGCCAGTACATCAAACGGTGAGGCTCGTAGGTGGTATCGTCACAAAGATCAATACCAATATCCCCGGCAATCCGACGAGCGAGCGCCGTATATTCGTCAGGGTCTACAGGCCTTGCCAAAGGAATTACAAGCCTTAATCTGGGAGCCCTGGGCGTAGAGGAATGCGTGCTGTATAAAACGGCGGCGCAACCCATAATAAGCTCCACGGTCTCCCAGGGCGAGTCAGCAGACGTTACATAATCCAAGTCTAAGGTAAGGAGCCGTCTTTGTATGATTGCTTCGGCTTTACGGCGACCTCCTTTCAGAGTGCCGCCTACAAAGCCTCCGACGTCCTTTATTTCATCTCTGCGCGGTTTACTCAGCGCTTTATACTCTGCAAGGGTTTCCTGCGTTCTGGTGACTGCCTGGAGCCTTTGTGCAAAGGTACTCCACATAACTTCTTCATTTTTCCAACTGACCGATTTACGCGAGCTACCCGTCGCAATAGTAATCGGTCCGTCGTATCTTATATTGCTCAACCGGTTACCACCCGTACAATGCCGGCGTTTTTGATCATCCGATCACAAAAGTTACACGGCGCCGGTGTTATGGACTCGTCAAGGCTTGCAAGATAGAGGGTAGCTCCTTGCATATCCTTTCTTGCGGCGCTGATGATCGCATTCTGTTCAGCGTGCACCGCTACGCAAGAGCCGTACTGATTTCCGTGTATGCTCGCTTTGGGGTCTCTTGGAAAGTCGTGACTGTCTTTATAGCAGACACCTATGTCACAGCAATTCACCTCGCCCCTGGGAGAGCCGTTATAACCAGTCGCGATTATCTCGTCATTGTTAACAATTACGGCGCCATACTGCCGGTGAAGGCAAGTGGAGCGCTGGGCCACGACTCTTGCAATATTCAGGTAATATGTATCTTTGTCAATCCTGGTTGTCATGCTCAAAAGAATCTCCTTCCAGCAAATTTCCGCACGGTCGTTAAGTTCAGGCGTACAGTGATCTTCAAACCATTTTTCAGAATGAGTCGTAACCAAAATCTCCGAAAGGTCTGGTCCTTTTGCCTGCCCGTAATTACAAGGGCAGCCATACGCACGTCCCAGCATTTCAGCAATACAGTCTATTAACATAAAACTCACCTCCCGGAAGAACCGAAAGCGCCGGTTTCCCGTTCGGCTCCTAAGTCTGTAACAAAGTCAGCTATTAAAACCGGCAGAATTACAAGCTGCCCGATTTTATCGCCAGCTCTAATATGATAAGTCTCGGAACTGGTATTGCGCATAAAAGCGTGTACCTCTCCGGTATAGCCGGAATCAATCGGCGGCAAATCACAAGTGATTCCTTTTGAGCTGAGGCTGGTTCTGGGAAATACAAAGCCGCCCCAGCCGTCAGGAAGCTCAAGGCCGAATCCCAAAGGAACCGTAATATTCTGCCCCGGCCACAATACATAGTCTTTGAGGCTATAAACATCAGCCCCCGCGTCGTTATAATGGCTGCGTGTTGGGATTTTGCCGCCAAAATCAATTATTTTTACTTTCATTTACCTACTCCTTTCAGCCAGGACGGCCTTCTGGGCTCCTGTGGAGCTCATGGTCGCGTTTTAACGAGCTGGCTAGTAATTTATAAGCCCAAAGGGCAAAAACTCGAATATGGTCGAATCAGGACCTTTTTATGAGCCCGGTGTCCCAGGCGTGCTTGATATTTTCGGATTGCGTTACCCATTCGAGCTGCGAAGCCCTGGGGTCATGCTTATTTCCTTTCTTGTGGTTAACAATGGTCTTATGCTCAGGGTCAGGGTTTACCACAAACATAGACGCCACAAGGATATGCAACTTTACGTTTACGCCGTCAAGGGTAACTCTCAAATAGCCCCGGCGATCATCAAAGGGTTTTAATATTTTACCTGTTCGGCGATTGCGTACTTGCCCGAGACGGTTAAGCTCATAATTAGGGTGGTCTTTTATAACGTACCATTTTATCCGCATATCTTTGGAAAGTCCTCTGCAAGAATCCCATCCGGCGTTTTAAGCGTGATAGGACACCCGCAGCCCATTTTCCCCTCTTTACAAGTACCCTGCATACAAAACGCGCCGCAATCTGAAAAGAGTGCTTTGTTTTCTCTGTAAAGAGCTCGCCAGATTAAGAGCATAACGTATCTGGTTTCCGGCGTATTCCGTCGGCAAATTCTTTGATGTATCATGTGCTTCCACTGATACGGCGTCGCGCTGATAAGGATAATATTGCGGAGACCGTGCGGCGCAATATAGCCGGCGTCGTCATTACTTATCCCGGCAGTAACCAGGCTCATATATTTCTGCATGGACGCCTCACATTGAGCGAGATAGCCGGCTTCTTTTTCGGTTCCCAAAATATCATAAGGAACTGTGTAACCAGCTTTGCCAGAATAATCGCTGTATTGCAAGCTCGCCGACATAAATTTGACTTCGTTCTGGTGCCGCGTGATCTGAGCAAGGAATCTTCTTGACGCTCCGACAATTACTATATTAACAACGCCGAATTTCTGAATCGTTGGATGGGGCAGGGCAGTCATATTTTTTACAGTCGTCTCTGAATAATCTTTATTGTAAAGGTCCATAAAATCCTGTAGATTCTGAATCATGTGGCCCTTCTGTGTAAGTCTGGCTGCGCATACCATCATCTGCTCGGATTCCTTTATAGCCGAAGGGTTTAAAATCTGAATCGCAATTTTATCCATGCTGTTCTTCCTCCACAATTGCCCGGAGTATCAGCAGATAGTTGATACTGTCCGTTATTTTTTCATCCCATTTCTCAATAGGATAGTCCCGGTTGTCCGTACACATATCCGAAACAGAAACGATATGCTTTGAGAACATACCGAGCAATGCCGCTTTTGGCGTAGTGCCCATAATAGCCGCAGCCTTTTTAAAATGAGCAAGTCGATCAGCAGTATTAGTAGCCGAAATTTTTTCATAGCCTAAAGGCGCTAGCTCTGGACCTTTTTCTTTAGCAGCGTCAGGCGCATATTCAAGGCCTTTTCCAGTGAGCATATTTGTGCAAGTATCAATTTGCGCATGCACAATAGTGTTAAAAGTTTCTATGGTCATAGGTTTTATTCCTTTCTAAAATGTACGGTTGAAAATAATTCTGTAAAGTCAGGAAAATTTAATAAAAAGGTTTCTATTGCTTTAGCATATGACTTACTGGATTTAGTACAAAATTCCACAAAAGTCATCTTCTTAAAAAAGCTAAATTGATTACACCAGCGAGCCGCATTTATATAAATTGTTTTATAAGGGCTATCTAAATACCGTTTGTACCGCATTATATAAGGCAGGCATCCAAAAGAACCTAAAATTTTTATTCGTATAAACAAATCTCGTATATCTGATAGCCAAAAAGATTTATCCCAAATATTGTTACGATCAAAAGCGCAAAAGCAATAAAATACAGGTATGATTGTTTGGCTATACTTGCGAATCAACTTTAGCTTCTCAATAATGCTTGCAGAGTCTGCTATATTATCAAAAGCAAATATGTATGCGCTGTCATATTTACTGGAAAAGAGTATTTGACATTTTTCTGGTGTAAGTAATCGAACGTCAAGCCCTTGTTTGAACTGAAAGGGTTTATTAGTCGTTTGTAATTCAGATAAAAGATTTTTCCAGTTTGCGCAGCCCAAAAAGTTATCATCAAGTAAGCATATTTTCTTTCTGTTCAAATCTACAAATTCACTTAATGGGCTATGCGAAAGCACTTGGCTATAATTTTTATTGACGCAAAAAGGACATTTCCGAAAGCAGCCTCTTGTTAAAAATCCAATAGAATAATCTGTATAATAAGCAAGTGCCGATTTTCTAACGCCTTGGGCCTGCTGGGCTTTTACAAAATCGTCGTATAAATGATAATCAGGAAAGCTATGCTCAATTTCAGAAGATAACTTCGGCGCTTTATCATAAAAGAAGCCAGTACCACCATATTCCACATTTGGTAGCTCTAATATTTCCTTCGGGCAAGGCGTATCTGTAAATACTTTGGAAATGAAAACCTTATCATAAAGGTCAATATCCAAATAATTTTGCTTTAACGTAACTTCTGCGCCTTGACTCTTATACCAGCCAGATAACTTCATACAAGCCAGATTAGGAAAACGGTGGTTCTTTCGGCCTATCAAATCAGCGTCAATAATTGCAATTTCCATACGTTCTGTCCCTAATCCTTTCTGTAATACTCGCATTCGTAAGCATCAGCCCGAAGCGGCAAACCAGGAGCCCACTCAATCGGTTCCGACATAATTGCGCCAAGTTCCTTTGCCGAACTTACTCCGTTAGGTACTTCGCAGATCACTTCGTCGTGCACATGGAATACTACCGGGAAGCCGGCTTTTTCCAGGCGGTCGATTGCTTCGGCCAGACAGTCCCTTGCGGTCGCCTGAACGATATTTTCTACGAGCTTCGGTCCGTATGATTCTATACGGCCCCAGGCTCCAGAGCTTTGAAGCGTACCTTCATAAGTGATACTGTCGTCAACGATTGCAGGCTTGACGTAACTCAGTTCTCGGCCGTTTGGCAATACCAGCTTTAGCAAAGGTCCTTTTTTATAGAGACCCATTCCGCGAGGAAGTTTTACCGGCTCTTTTGTCTGAATTACCCGTCTTGCCGCCGCGTCAGTGTCCCACCAGAATTTTGTAATAGCAGGATTCGCAGCGCGCCAACTATTCACCAACGGTTTTAACTCATCCTCTGTGAGCCCCATTTCCAAAGCGCCCATTGACTTTAAAGCGCCGACGCTTCCGCCATAACCTAGAGCAAGCTCGGCAATTTTCCCTTTTTGCCGCATTGGGTCACCCTTTTTTATACTTCCAGTAGGAAGATGAAACATTTGCTCAGCGGAGGCTTCATAGATTTTTCCATGTGTATTAAACACATCCATGCGCCAGCTTTCGTCAGCAAGCCAAGCAATCACGCGAGCTTCTATTGCGGAAAAATCGGCAACAATAAAGCGACAACCGGGTTTCGGGATAAAAGCAGTTCTAATAAGCTGCGAGAGAGTACCCGCAATATCATCAAAGCAAAGTTCCAATGTATCAAGGTCGCCAGACCTTACAAGCTGCCTGGCGGTGTCAAGGTCACGGTCTGGCATTTTATTCTGCGGAAGATTCTGCATTTGCACCAGGCGCCCAGCCCAGCGGCCGGTTCTTGACGCGCCATAAAATTGTGTCAGTCCCCGGATTCTTCCATCAGGGCAAACTGTCCGAAGCATAGCATTGTATTTTTCTGTTGAAGTTTTTGAGAGTCCGGCCCGAATATCCAGCATGGCGTCAACTTCGTTGCTGTCTGCCTTTGAGCGAACGGCGGCAATATTCTTTTTATTAAGGCTGTCAACCTCAATGCCGGCTGTATCCTCAATCCAGGCTTTTAACTGCGCCGTGCTCTTAGGATTTTCAAGCCCCGTTAAGTCTTTGGCACTCTGTAAAAGCCGGCTTTTGATAATCTGGTCAATTTCTACCGCTTTTTCAGCGAGTACCAAATCAACGCCCACACCGCGGTCATTAATATGTTGATCGTGTACCCATAAAGCCTGTTCTTCTTGGGTCATTTGAAAATGGCATAGCTTATTTCTGATTGCGCGCTCTGCCTCTACGTCCTGGCGGTTGTACTCAACGTATAAAGCCCACTTTTCCGGGTCATGTACCGGTAAGTTTCTTGTCCGGCCGCCGTTTGATTTCGTAGGTTTACACGGTACAGAAAAGTAGCGTATAAGCGCCCGGCCGGTTTTGGATTTTTGCTTATCATCAGGTAAACCAAGCACAACGCCTACCTGCTCCAAAGAATTAGGAAGTCCTAATTCTCTAGCCATGACCGCTGTGCAGCTCCACTGTTCTGGCGGTGTTGGCATTCCAAAATATGAAGCAATACAGGTTCTTTCAAAAGCAGCATTAAAAGCAGTTTTTAAAATGTGCTGGTCAAAAATAGCGTCTTTTAAATCTTCCGGCATTTCTTCCCGGGTCAGGTCAATCACGTCTATGGGTCCATCGTCAAAAGCATAGCCGAAAAGCAGTATTTCAAATTCAGGACTTGAAGCATAAGCGTGTACGCCGCATTTTTGCAGATTTACCGGCGAATATGTTTCTATATCAATCGCAAGAGTTGTCATAAATTATCACCTCCTACTAAACGCCGGGGAAAAGGCAGGCGGACTTCATCATTAAGGCCCTACACGGGCAAGTGTTAAGTCGCTGCCAAATTCCCCGGCGTTACCAGTTTTCTGCTTATCCGAGAAGATCGTCCATACCGTCGTCGGTAGTATCTTCCCAACCGTCGTCCCAATCGGATTCAGTTACAATGCCGCCGCTTAACGGCTCGCCGTCATGCAGCTTCATAACCCCGTTCAGACCGGCGGAAATACCCTTATTGCCGTTTGTATCATAGACATAAAAATTGATAATAGCGCGGCCATAGCAGCCGGAGTAAAGCTCCTGCGGGTCAGTGATCGGATTTTTGTTTTTATCCACCAGAACGGGCCTGTTCTTTGAGCTTACCGTCATAACATAGCAACCCTGGCACTCGGGACCAAAGTCGCCGCCGTTCGGGCGTTCTCCGTCGCCGTCATGGAGAGTGGTCTTTAACTCACTCGGCAGCTTTTTGCCAGAGTTCTTCTGCAGGTAATTCTGTTTTGCCTCTGCTACGGCGGCTTTGATCTTATCCAGCGTGAACTTATCGCCCTTATCGATCAGCAGCGTCACGCTGTACTTTTCCTGGCCATCGCCGCTGTTATTATTTGCTCTCGGCTCAAACAGGCTGCAATAGCTGAATCTTACTTTTCCGGTTGTGATCTGTGTACTCATAGTATGTAATCTCCTTTACTTATAAAATTTGTGGTTTCCGCATTGATATAGATAATCAAGGTTACGACTGTGCCAGTTGTCGGCGTCGTCGCAGCTTTCAAAATACAAAGCGCCATCTGAATAGTCATATTGCGCTTCCATAACTACCTGAACAGCTTCCCAGCAGTCAGCGTCTGGCTCTACTTTATCGAAGCGCCCGTTTATTACAGGCGTAAATTGATTTTCCTCAAAAATAACGTCCTGAATGGTATTCGGAAAATCTGCATTGTGTACCCGGTTAAGCACTACCAGAATAACAAGAGTCTTTCCCTGAATGCTTTCGCCTTCGGCCTCAGCCATTGCGATTTTTGCCAGCAAGTAAGAATCTTCCGCGCCCCAATCCTTACTATACGAAAATCTGGGATAGAAGTTTTCCGGCTCTATAGTTTCTGGCAATACCGCAGTATCAGGAGCCGCTTTGACCGTAGGCAGGTCTAACCGTATTACTTCGGGTACTTCTGTGGGTTCACCAGAAGCCCCAGATCGCGTTTTTGCGTCTATGACTAATAAAATGGTAAGGCCCAGGGCGCAAATCGCGAATATGGACGAAATAATGAGCTTTTGACGCCTGCGACGGCGTCGTCGCTTTTCATACAGTCGCATGGTCGCCTCCTTTATTCGTCAAAAGCTGCAAGAATGGCGTCCTCCGGCTGAAAGGCCGGACGTTTATCGGACTCAGGCGCAAGAGTAGGCTTGCCCTGGGGTTTTACGATCAAGGAGCCCAGGATTTTGGCTACAACCTTTTTGCCAAAATCTTTTTCCATCTGCGTCAGGGTGATCAGCTTTTTCTCATAAAGTACGGCTTCATCATAGCCAGCTTCTTTCATGGCTTCGGCAACCAGCAATTCATCAGAAAATCTCCGGTTGCTTCTGCCTTCGACAATTTTCCAGCCGATGACTGGTTCGCCAGAAAGTAGCGTTGACTGTACCAGGTTTTCAAGGTCCGTCAGCCAGGCCCGTATATCGGCGGCCTTTTCCAGAACTGCAGCCGCGTCCTCTACCGTAATCAGGAGCGGGTCGTCTGCTTCATCAAATAAAGCCAGATTCTTTTCATACCGGGCTTTGCACTTTTCCTTTGCTCGGCAGAATTTACAGGTTTCCTCCGACGGCGCAAATTTGCCTTTGCCGTTGAAAGCCTGCTTTGCCCTCGGCTTTACAGTTTTTTCTGCCCACTTCATAAGTTCGGCAACCGTAATTTCATCAGAGCTCTGTTCGCCGGAGAGTCTCGGCTGGAATATTGTCATACGCACATTTTTAATGTCATAAAGCTGTCCGTAATATTCCAGCGCACCAAGGGCGTAAAGCCGCATTTGTGGATTTCCAGCAGCTTCCACGCGGTGACCTTTTCCATATTTCAGATCAATCACTTCGAGCCAGTCGTCAGCTACTATGACACAATCGCTTGTGCCAAATCCCTCAGGAACCCATTTGGAAAAATCAACCTGCACTTCAAGCTCGGCAAAAGCGTCTACGCTGCGGGTCTTTGCCTCCTGAAGTTTCTCATAAATGAGCTGGGCATAATCTCTGGCGTGTTCCTGCATTTCTTCGTTGTAAAATTTCTCGCCGTCTTCAGTTGCGAGAAGATCATCTTTTTCAGACTCAAATTCCTGCTTAGAAAGTTCGTTGAGATTATATCTCGTAGATATTTCCGCAAGAGTATGGGCCACGGTTCCCTCTTTTGCATAATCGCTGGAAGTGTTCGGGAACTTTTCTTCCAGTCTTGCGCTTGGCGGGCAGTTCAGCCACTTAGCTGCGCCGCTGGCAGACAGGAGAGCATGAGCACTAGGCATTAGCAGCCTCCAGTTCTTCCATAAGTTCGTTGTATCTGTCTTCCGGCACTTCGGAAAGTTTGGTGGCGTCAAACTTAGCAAAGATTTCTTTCAGCACGTCGGACTTACCCGCCTTGGAGAATTTCAGGGCGACGGCCCGAACGTCCTGCAGAGTGATCGCTTTAGCAGCAGGCTCTTCTTTGGCCGGAGCTTCTTTTGCCGGAGCGTCAGCAGCCTTGGGTTCTTTTTTGGGCTCTGCTTTAGCAGTTCCCGCCGGCTTCTGCTTTGCCGTCGGTTTCTTTTCAGGAGCCGCGCCAGTTTCCTCACAGAATACTTTCAGTTTTTCCAGGTTCTCGGCCGTCAGGTCGATTGTTAAGGTGATCTGCATATTGTTTTGCCTCCTCAGAATTTTTCCAGGCTTCAAACGCCTGTTTATTAGCTGGATTTTCATAAAACGCATTAGCGGCGTCCAGCAGTCCCTCTAATGCGCGCCGTTCGATTTCAGCATGGAGCTGAGCCTGCTCTGGTTTCATAAGATTCACCAAAAGTAGCTTATAACACTACTTCTTTGGCAAAAAAAATTTCCATAGCTTCGTCGTTTGTCAGGTGATACCGTTTTATAATGAACGCCATTTCTGTCTGCGTAAATGCTGCACCTTCGCGCTCATTGATTTTTGCGTTAAACCTTGACAAACTCAGGCCCATAGCCGCTGCCAATTTCGCTTGCGTGTCACGGTTTTTTACCATAACACTTGAGAGAAGTGTTTTGTTCATATTGGGCCTCCTTCTGTAAACCCGGTAGCCTGCGCAGGCCTAAAGTAGCGGGTTACGATACTTACTATATCGCAAAGAGGTGAGTTTGTAAATAGTTTTTTTAAAATTTTTGTTTATTTTTTTCAAGAAACACGCTATAATTAAGAAGTCAGAGAAAAGGAGGTGCTTTCATGACTGATGATATAGGCGTTAGAATCAAGGCCAGACGTAAAGACGTGGGTATGACGCAAGAAGAACTCGGAAAGAAAATAGGCGTGACTAAGGCTACTATAAATAAGTACGAGACCGGGGTTGTTATTAACATGAAACGGCCCACTATTGAAAAAATTGCAAAAGCCCTTGACGTTGACCCTGGTTACCTGATGGGCTGGAATGATAACACCACAAGCGTACATACGAATAATGGCGTTATCGGACAGAACTCAGGAACGATCACGGTTAATAATTCAGAAAGGACCCTCTCTAAAGAAGAATTAGAACTCCTGCGAATTTATGGCGAGCTTGACGTAAAAGGCCGTATAAGGCTCTTACAGGCTGCTATGGAGCTCGAGGAGGAAAAATATTAGGGGGGGGGTAAACGCTGGCGCAGAGCCGATATAATCGTAGCATACGCGCTATATTGTGTTACCCCCTTAAATAAAATTAACCCCAGCAACAAAGTCATTCGGCAAGTATCAGAAATTTTGGACTTGCCGATAGGCTCGCTGGTATTACGCATGAGGAATTTCCAATTCCTTGACCCGGGCGTGACTGGCGAGGGTAAAAAAGGTATGAGTCATGTGGCAAAGGCTGACAAAGAGATTTTTCAAGAATTTCAAAATGACTGGGGCAATCTCGGAGCTCAGGCAGAGGAAATTGTCGGACTTGCTTTATTTGACGGAACACCGGAAAAAGGCGCAAGGCCAATTTCTTCTATTACGGAGAAAAATAAAGTCAGCCGTGAGCGGCATTTTTTCCGGGCCAGTGTATTTGCGTCTTATGAAAATCGGTGTTGTATAACTGGCTTGACTTTGCCGACTTTACTTGTCGCAAGTCATATCAAGCCATATAGCAAGTGCCGGACTTCATCGGACCGGACAGACCCGCATAACGGACTTTTATTAAATACGTTCCATGATAAAGCCTTTGACCAGGGGCTTATTACCGTTACAAAAGATTATTCTATAAGAGTGGCCCAGAAAGTAAAAGACTACGCAAACGACGATTTTACAAAGAACTGTCTTGCGGGATTAGAGGGCGCTAAAATCATTTTGCCAAGAAACTTTATTCCGGCTATTGAGTGCCTGGAATATCACAACGATATTATTTTTAAGGGGTGATGATATGCGGGCCGCTTTATATGCCAGATACAGCGCAGGGCCCAGGCAGACAGATCAAAGCATAGAAGGCCAAATCCGAGAATGCACAGACTATTGCAAGAAAAAGGGATTTACGATTGTTGCCACATATGCGGACCGACATATTTCGGGAAAAACAGACGAGCGACCTGAATTTCAGAAGTTAATAGCCGATAGCCGAAAAAATAAATTTGATGTGGTTGTTGTATATAAGACAGATCGATTTGCAAGAAATAAATATGACAGCGCAATTTATAAAAGACAGCTACGGCAAAATGGTGTACAGATATTTTATGCGGCCGAAGCAATCCCAGACGGGCCCGAAGGGATTATACTTGAATCCCTTATGGAAGGCCTGGCAGAATACTATTCTGCAGAACTGGCGCAGAAGATCAGGCGTGGCATGCATGAAAGTGCTTTAAAATGCCGGGTACTCGGAAATACAATGCCGCTAGGTTATCGGGCGTCAAAGGAACATACATATGAGATAGACCCGGAAAATGCGAAAGCTGTGGAAATAATTTTTGATATGTATATTGACCGGCAACCAAATGCCGATATTTGCCGAAGGCTAAATGAGCTTGGCTTTAAGACAAGCAGGGGCAATCCTTTTAATAAAAACAGTATTTCACGGATAATTCAAAATGAAATGTACATAGGAATTTATGAGGCGGTCGGCGTAAGAGTAGAAAACGGCGTGCCTGCGCTGATTCCTAAAGAAACTTTTTACCTTGCGCAGAAAGAAAGGGAGCGGAGAAAAGTGTCAAAGAAAGAGCGGGCCGGTGTAGCCGAATATATGTTATCAGGAAAGCTCTTTTGCGGATATTGCAAAAAGCCTATGGCCGGCGTTAGCGGCACAGGAAAAAGCGGTGGCAAATTTTACTATTACCAGTGCCCAACGGTACGACAAAAAGGCAACTGCCAGAAAGAACATGTCCGACGAGATTTTATCGAGGACCTGATCGTGCAGAAAACCGTGGAGTATATTTTACAGCCGGATATACTGACAGATATTGCGCAAAGGCTTTGCCGGTTACAATCCGAAAGCGATACCCGTGAGCAAGATATTGCATATTATAGGAAGAAACTCCAAGAGAATAAAAAAGCTACGGATAATATTATAAAAGCCATTGAAAAAGGACTTGCCGCAGAAACGCTATTGCAGCGCCTTGACGGCCTTGAATCGGAAAAAATCGCTATTGAAGGCGAGCTTGCCTATTTCCAGTCTTTAAAGTTCGGGCTATCAGAAGAAGAAATGCTTTTCTTCCTTAGGCAATTCCTTGAACCGGATAACAATTGGCAAGCGTATAAACGTAGAATAATTAACAGCTTTATCAATCAGGTTTTTCTTTACAATGACCATTTTCTGGTGTATTATAATATCCAGAAAGATGGGGTCATGGATTTTAGTAACGTAGAGTTCAACGAGAGCTCGGGGTTCGACGAGCTTTCGTTAGGCTCCATTAAAATGCTGTTGTCCGGATACCGGGAGAGGCAGAGCCTTATAGGAAGAAGGAACAACAGATTACAGAAAATTTTTTGATTGCGTTTATGAAAACCCCGGATTAGTTCTGGGGTGTTTTTTGTACACACGGCACCCGGAGGAAGCTTATGGAAAACAAGGAATATTGTGTGGGGGGATACTGTTTCGGTTCCATGGAAGAAGTGAAACAGGCAAAAAAGGAACAGAAACAGGCGGAATATTTCGAAAAGCAGCTGGAAGGAAGAAATCCGCCAGGGATGCTGGCGGCATATGACAAAATCTTAGAACGGAAGATTTTTACCACGCCGGTGGGCTGGGCATACCTGCTAAAGTTCCAGGAAAAGCTGCGCCTTGTAGGTATCCCGGAGGAAAAAATAAGGCCTGTCCCGGTGATGACGGATTTTTCTGCCGATGGTGGGGACGAGGAAGACATAAAGGAGAAAATAACCCTTTCACAGCAAAGGCAAAACAAAGAAAAAATATTGATTGTTTTTAATATTCTCCTTTTGCTTCTTGTAATTGCCATGTTTGCCATATCCTCAACCAGCGACCATCCCCATATTTTAAACTACAGGAAAGAAATCCTCAACGAATATGCTTCATGGGAGCAGGAGCTGCGGCAGAGGGAAAATGAAGTCAGGCAGAAAGAAGCAATGTTCCAGGAAGCTGGGGAAGGGATGGAAGGAGCGGGAAGCGCTGCCGGCCCTGGTGGAAATTAGAGGAAAATTCACATTTTTTACATATTTTTAAAGTAAAATATAGTAAATAATATAAGTGGGACGGACAAAGGAGGGCAGTTTTCCATGGACAGGCTGAAAATCCTTGTGGTAGATGATGAATCCAGAATGCGTAAGCTGGTAAAAGATTTTCTTGTAAAAAATAACTATGAAGTAGTGGAAGCGGGAGACGGCAGCCAGGCGTTGGACATTTTTTATGGGCAAAAAGACATTGCCCTGATTATCCTGGATATCATGATGCCCCAAATGGACGGCTGGGAGGTATGCCGTGAGGTCAGGCAGTACTCACGGGTCCCTATTATCATGCTTACCGCCAAATCGGATGAGCGGGACGAACTCCAGGGATTCCAGTTAGGGGTGGATGAGTATATTTCAAAACCATTCAGCCCCAAAATACTGGTGGCAAGGGTGGAAGCGGTCCTGCGCCGTACCAACCAGCTTGGCAATGGGGAAAATCTGGAAGCCGGAGGGATTGTGGTAAATAAGGCTGCACACAGCGTTGTCATTGACAACAAGCCGGTGGATTTAAGCTATAAAGAATTTGAATTGCTGGCCTATTTTATAGAAAACAGGGGCATTGCACTGTCCCGGGAAAAAATCTTAAACAATGTCTGGAATTATGATTACTTTGGGGATGCCAGGACCATTGATACCCATGTGAAAAAGCTGCGCAGCAAGATGGGGCAAAAAGGCGACCTGATAAAGACCATCTGGGGGATGGGGTACAAATTTGAAGTGGGCTGAGCAATGGGGTAAAACAGGGAATAATAGGATGATGGCGGGAAGCTTATGAAATATTCAATCCGGAAGCAGTTCGCGCTTGTGTTTTGCTTTCTGATGGCAGGTACAATTCTTTTATGCTGGTTTATCAACAATACCTTTCTGGAAAGATATTACCTGGATAATAAACAGAAGGCAATGATGAGCGCTTATGATATTATTAACAAAGCGTCAAATGAGGGAACCATAGGCTCGGATGCCTTTGACATTGAGTTCCTGAAAATCTGCGGTAAGAATAATATTAATATTATTTTGCTGGATGCCCAGACAAGGACAATCAAAACCTCCATGAACGAGTATGAGATTCTCAGCAGGCAGCTTCTTGACTATCTGTTCCAGAAGGAAGAAGACTTTGGGGACAGAGTGCTGGCAGATGAGAAGAATTATGAAATGCGTATCAGGCTGGACCAGCGGACACAGCTTGAATATATTGATATGTGGGGGGTTTTGGATAATGGAAATCTTTTTCTGTTCCGAAGCCCCGTAGAGGGGATACGGGAGAGCGTTTCCCTTGCCAACCGGTTCCTGGCCTATGTGGGTACCGGTTCCGCGGTTTTCAGCGCCCTGATTATTTTGTGGGTATCCGGGAAAATAACAGAACCAGTTATGGAACTGACCAGAATTTCCGAACGCATGCGGCATTTGGATTTTGATGCCAAGTATACTGGCGGCAGCAAAACAGAAATTGCCCTGCTGGGACAGAATATCAATGAATTGTCAGAAACCCTTGAGACCACCATTTCAGAGTTGAAAAGCGCCAACAATGAACTGGAAAGGGATATTGAGAAAAAAAACAGGATAGATGAAATGAGGAAGGAATTCCTATCCAATGTTTCCCATGAGCTGAAAACGCCCATCGCTTTAATCCAAGGCTATGCCGAAGGCCTGAAAGAGGCTGTCAACGACGATGCGGAAAGCCGGAATTTTTATTGTGAGGTCATAATGGATGAAGCTTCCAAAATGAACAACATGGTAAAAAAACTGCTTACCCTAAATCAGTTGGAGTTTGGCAGCGATACGGTTACCATGGAGCGGTTTGATATTACGGCGCTGATCAGGAACTATCTGCAGTCTGCGGCGATTTTGTGTATGCAAAATGAAATTACCCTCCGTATGGAAGAATATCCCCCAATAAATGTTTGGGCGGATGAATTTATGGTGGAGGAGGTATTTGGCAATTATTTCAGCAATGCAGTCAACCATATTGGTGGGAAAAGGATCATTGATGTGAAAATAGCTTTGAAGGAGAAAGCGGCGCGTATTTCGGTATTCAATACAGGGATGCCCATACCGGAGGAAAGCCTGGCCCATATCTGGGAAAAATTCTATAAAGTAGATAAAGCAAGGACCAGGGAATACGGAGGCAGCGGCGTGGGGCTGTCCATTGTGAAAGCAAGCATGGAGGCAATGAACCAGCCCTATGGCGTAAACAATTACACCAACGGGGTGGAATTTTGGTTCCAACTGGAGGCTTCGGAATGTACTGCGCCGGCCTGGCAAGGAGAGCATGTGCCAAGTGGCACTGTGCGGGATAGAGGATGAATATGTTAAACAGGGAAAATTACCAGGGAAAAAATGACCTGGACAAAGCGGGGCAGCTTCGGAGGGAAGCAGATTTTCTGGAGAAGAGACAACAGGTGAGGGCAAGGCTGGGGCAACTGCAGCAATTATCAATAGACCCTTATTATGACAGGTACCTGGCACAGATGGTAGAGGACCTGGAATCAGGCAGGGCAACCCCGGCGCAGGTAGGGCGGGAGGCTGAACGCAGTTACAGGCTGTATCTGCAGAGAATAGCCCATAAGACACCAGAGCAGGGAAAACTGCCCTTACAAGGGACGGCTCCTCCTTTACAAAAAACTATTGGTGAGATATCCCGCAATAAGCCCGGGGGGAAGCACAGTATGGAATTTAAGATAGGCGCGCATGTTTTCAGCGTTACAGGCGCCATATTTGTGCTGGCGGCTTTTGTGATTTTTGGTGTCCATTTTCTGGGGGGCATGGTCCAGGGAATGTGCCTTTTTGGGACGGCGGCGCTGCTGTTTTTGTTCTCGGAATGCTGGCTCAAAAGGAGGGCGCCTGCCCTGGCGGATATTGTCACTGGGATTGCCATCTGCGGGGCTTATGCCGCCAATTTTATTAATTTCCAGGTACTGCATACCATAAACCCGGTGGTAACTATGGTGATAACCTTCCTGATAGCATCGCTGGCTGTTTGGGCCGGCAAAAGGGCAGATTCAATGGTTTTGAGGCTTGTGGGGCTTATAGGATGCTATATCAGCGTGTACCCTGTTGGGGGATTTGGTACAGGGCTGGATTTCCTGGCATTATCGCTGCTGCTGTTCCTGGTTGGCAGTATAAACGTCCTGTTCCCTGCCCGGAAAAGGCCGGCGCTTTTTTCTTCCCTCCAGTTGCTGCTCCATGTTGTTTTTACAGCCATATATATCAGCATTGCCTGGGGGGAGCGGGTTGAAGCTGTATACCTTACGCTTTTTGCGGTGGTTTCCTTTGTTTTCATTAGCTTCCTTGGGGTGAAAAACTGCAGGGAGGAAAGGACGGTACTTTTCCCTTTTTGCTGTATTGGCAGCGGAATTCTTCTTTTCCTGATTTTCCTTATCGGCAATCTGGGGCCGGGCATTGCCCGGATGGGCATTATGCAGGCTGGCCAGAGGGCTCTTGGGAGAACGCCGGATATGGCGTTATTCGTACATCTGGCAGCAGAGACGCTGGTAGCTGCCATCTGTGGGGTGGTTTTCCTGCTTTGGGATAAGGAAGACGGCAGAAAATGGGCGCAGCTTTATTATGGGGTGATTTTGGTGTTACTTTTTGCCATTTTTTCCGAAAACCAGTGGGAGAGCCTGATATCCTTTTTGGCAGTGCTTTTGGCTGTTAAATTTGCGTCTGGACATAAAGAGGTTTTGGTATTAGACTGTATGGTAGTGACGGCCACAGGAATGGTTGGGATCTGGCAGACATATGCCTGGGACTCCCGGCCTTTTGTGGGGGCGCTGTTTGCAGGGATGCTGTTTTTATCTTCCTTCAGGATCAGGCAAATGCATCTGTTCCATGAGACTGTGGCTACAGTGTGCCTGCTGCTCATGGGAGGAATATGGTGCGGGACGTATCTGCCAGGGCGTATAACGGGAGGGGCCGGATGGATTTGCCCTTTCAGCGTTGCCCTGTTGCTTGTTTTGTTCCTTATGTTTAACTGCCTGCCGGGGCTTAAGGGGAAAAACCAGCTTCCTTACAATATTGTAAATATTTTCTTTATGGCCATGTACCATCTGTGCCTGTGGCTTTGTAATAGCAGCCTGGTAAGCTGGGCAATGCTGGCTCTTGGGACGGTGGCAATTTTGGTTATGTACCGGGAGCGTTTTGGCCTTGCGTTTTCTGGGAAATACCTGCTTCTTGCGGGATTTCTGGTTTACTGCGCGGTGGCGGGACATTTTGGGCAGCCTGTGGCTGTAAGCATATTGCTTATGCTGGTTTCCCTTGGCTGTGTGGCTATGGGATTTAAAATACAGAACAGGATGCAGCGGGCCTGCGGGCTGGCAATGGCAGCCTTTGTATGCCTGAAGCTGGTCTTATATGATTCCCGGGAAATGGATACGGCAAACAGGGGAATTGTTTTTCTGGCAACAGGCATGATTGCCCTGGTCATTTCCTTCCTCTACATACGGTTGGAAAGAAGACGGGAAGCGCATGGTGCATATAAAGAACAGATAAGGCAGGAAAGCCAAGCAGAAAGTGAAAACAGAATAGGGCAGACCGAATAAGGGAGGGAAAAATGAAAAAAAAATTTATGGGCGGGGCAGTATTGCTGTCAGCGGCGCTGCTGACAGGCTGCGGAAATGAAATACCGGAGATGAGCCAGCAGCAGCAGGAGCTGTTTGTGGAATATGCCGTAGGCAAGACATTGAAATATGACAAAAACCATGAGAGCAGGCTGGTGGAGCTTACCCTGGAGGAGGAAACAGGGCAGGTTCCGGCAGAGGAAGAGGTTAGCCAGCCAGCGCCTCCGGAGGAGGAAGGCTCCACCCAACAGGAACAGACGGAAGCGGATGTGGATGATGTGGAAATCATTGACAATACAGATGGTGTGGTAACAAACACTACCATAGAAGAATTCCTGGGCCTGGATTCTGTAAAATTTACATATACGGGCTATGAAACGGTTTCAACCTATCCGGAGCAGGAGGGGGAATTGTTTTTTGCCATGGATGCCACAGAAGGGAATCAATTGGTGGTATTGAAGTTTCTGGCGGAAAATATCTCCGGTGGCGAAACGGCGCTGGATATAATGCAAAGTAACACCAGGTTTAAGATTGCTATTAATGGTACGGAAAAAAATGCGCTTACGACATTGCTTTTGAACGACCTGGCATATTATCAGGGAACCTTGGCTCCCGGTGAGGGAACTGAACTGGTTTTGGTATGTGAAGTGCCTTCTGGGCAGGTAAATGAAATCACCACTTTAGGGCTTACCATGAAAAACGGGGATATGATAGCAACTATAGGGTTAAATTAAGTGCGTTTCATGTACTGGCAGTTTTGCTCCCCGGGTTTCCCGGGGCTTCAGGCAGACCCAAAGGCATAGGGGCGTGGGCAGGTATTTTCGGCGGGGCAGAAAATACCTGCCTTATTTATTACAATAAGCCGGCCCGCGTAGCGTGACGGCGTTTGTTACAATAAGCCGGCCCG